>TARA_B110000483_G_scaffold99364_1_pt1 | contig 15361 bp, 13 predicted proteins | sample TARA_B110000483 | Tara Oceans TARA_B110000483 (sample SAMEA4398176) | marine metagenome | biome: Polar Biome; feature: [SRF] surface water layer (ENVO:00010504); material: water (ENVO:00002006), including particulate matter (ENVO:01000060) such as... | depth 5 m
AAGAACCTAATAGAGCACCCGAATACCCTGAGTCGATGTCGAACCAGCGACCATACTACGAAGACGAAATTGATCTCCGTGAACTCTTTATGGTTCTCTGGAAAGACAAGTTATGGATTGTCGGAATTACCTTCTGTGCAGCGATCATATCTGTTGCAGTAGCTCTTTGGCTGCCGAATATCTACCGAGCAGAAGCACTTCTTGCGGCAGACGAAGAGGGCGGCGGCGGACTTTCAGCTCTAGCAAGTCAGTACGGTGGTCTAGCCAGCCTGGCGGGCATATCCCTTCCTGCGGGTGGATCGAGCGAAAAAGCCATAGGCCTTGCAAAACTGCAATCGCGACAGTTTTTAGCGGGCTTTGTGGAAAGGCACAATATTCTTCCGGAGTTGATGGCAGCTGAATCATTCGATTGGAGTACGGAAGAATTAAGTTACGACAAAAAAATCTATGATGCGGATGAGCAAATTTGGACCCGCAAGGTAAGAGCCCCGTTGGAGTCGAAGCCATCTGCGCAAGAATCCTTAGTTGAATTCCGAGAAATTTTAGCGGTTTCAGAAGATAATGAAACGGGATTTGTCACCATTTCAGTTAAGCATCTCTCCCCGATAGTCGCTCAGCAATGGGTGACCTGGATGGTTAATGATGTGAACGAAGAAATGATGTTGGACGCCACTGCCGAGGCTCAGCAATCGATCGACTATTTAACCGATCAGCTCAAAAACACCCAGGTTGTTGCGCTAGAAGAAGTGTTTTATTCACTTATCGAAGAACAAACAAAAACCATTATGTTGGCAAATTCCCGCCCAGAGTATCTATTCAAAACTATTGACCCGGCCGTTGCTCCTGAAGAAGAATCCAGCCCCAGTCGCGCGCTAATCTGTGTATTGGGAACGCTTTTAGGAGGCATGTTAAGCGTATTAGGGGTGTTGATATGGCGTTATGTATTCAAGCCTGAAGAGGCGGTCCAGCGCAGTTGAATACCCAGTGGGTCGTGGTGATGACCAAGGCGCGACAAGAGCGCAAGGCGGTCACAAATCTGCAGGATCAAGGTTTTAATGTGTACCTGCCAAGCAAGCCAAAGCGTGACCAGTTTGGCGAAGCACTTGGCCTTGAGCCGCTATTTCCCGGCTACTGTTTTTGCGCCGCACACACGGAACAGTCCCTCTCGCCACTGCGATCTACTCCGGGCGTTTTGTCGGTGGTGCGTTTTGGCCAGCAGATTGCCTACGTCGACGCCTTAGCAATCGACCGTATAAGAAAGGCAGAGACCTATTTGACTGAAAGCCCCCTGGATGGGCCTATTCAGGCCGGGGATAAGGTAAGGATAGTAGATGGCCCGCTTGCAGGGCTCGAGGGATTAGCCTCGAATACCGGGCAAAAGCGAATCGAGGTACTGATTGAGATGCTGGGCCAGCACCAGCGGTTGCGATGTGACCGAGATCAAATAGTCAAAGCCTGATTTCCCCAACGGCCAAAGCATTCGCTGAAGCCACCAGACCCACCGAAAGAGTTACCCGCAAGCTTGATAAATCTGTGTGATTACGTAGTATGTTCACTGCTTGAACGGCCTTCTATGTCTACGGATTCAAGAAATTAGCGGGAGTTTCTCCCTGCGGTAGCCTGCCCGACTCAAACCCATGACCGATATCGAACTTCAATACCAAGCCCTCAAACAACTGCAACGTAACCCCAAGCTCACCCAGCGCGAACTGGCAGAAATCTTGGGCGTGAGCTTAGGCAAAACCAACTACCTGGTTAAGTCCCTGTTGGATGTGGGCTGGTTGAAGCTCGAGAACTTCAGGAAGTCGGATAACAAGATGGGATATATATATCTGCTGACCCCTATGGGCATAGCGGAAAAAGCGGCGATTACGCGGCGGTTTTTGGACAGAAAGCGATCTGAATACGAGCGACTGGTGCTCGAGATTGAGACGCTCGAGAACGAAGTTTCCGCCCCCGAGGCCCAAGAATGATTAAGTGTTTCAGGCTGCGCTTGTCGGGTTGTGCAGTAAGGCTTGCGCCTGATAATGGCCCTTATCGAATTTTAGAAAAGGAAGATTCTATGTTGAGCGCACAAACTTCTAAAGTTGTTGAATAGGATGGAGTATATACATGATTAAAGCTGTCGTTATGGCGGGTGGTTCTGGCACGCGCTTGTGGCCTTTGTCCCGAGCTGCACACCCTAAGCAATTTTTGTCCCTGCATGGTGAAGACACCATGTTGCAAGATACGTTCAAGCGGCTTGATGGTTTGGGTGTTCAGTCCTCAGTGACCATCTGTAACGAAGAGCATCGATTCTTTGTGGCAGAGCAGCTTCGTGAAATTGACAGGCTGGGCTCAATTATTCTGGAACCGGTGGGTCGCAACACTGCGCCGGCAATCGCCCTCGCAGCGCTTTCATCAGAAGATGGTGAGGACCCTTTATTATTAGTTCTCGCGGCTGACCATGTAATTCAAGATAACGCGGCATTCACCAAAGCCGTAATGGACGCAGTACCTTTAGCGGAATCGGGAAAGCTCGTAACCTTCGGTATCGTAGCTCATGAACCGAATACAGGTTATGGCTATATAAAGAGAGGTGAGTCTCAGGGAGCTGGATTTACTGTAGATGCGTTTGTCGAAAAACCCGCCATTGACGTTGCAAAAGAGTATCTCGAGTCCGGCGATTACTTCTGGAATAGTGGCATATTCCTTTTTAAGGCGAACCGCTACTTAGAAGAGCTTAAAAAACATCGCCCAGATATTTATGAGGCTTGCCATTTATCAATGAACGAAATTTCAAAAGATAATGATTTTTTGAGGATTCATAAAGCAGCCTTCGAAGCATGTCCTAGTGATTCCATTGACTATGCCGTTATGGAAAAGACAGATGATGCAGTTGTTGTTCCCATGGATGCAGGTTGGAGTGATATAGGCTCTTGGTCATCCCTGTGGGATATTAGTCAAAAAGACGGAAACGGTAACGCTACACATGGAGACGTCATGCTTCATGAATCAAATAACTCCTACATAAGAACGGATGGGAAGTTGGTTGCTGCAATTGGTATCGAGGACTTGGTAATTGTGTCGACTAAAGATGCGTTGGTTGTAGCGCACAAAGATAGTGCGCAAGATGTAAAGCTTTTTGTAGATCAATTAAAGCAAGAAGAAAGGTCGGAATGGGAACTTCACAGAGAAGTTTATCGGCCATGGGGTAAATACGACTCGATTGACAGTGGCGAACGGTATCAAGCTAAGCGGATCACCGTAAAACCCGGTGCAAAGCTGAGTGTGCAAATGCATCATCATCGTGCAGAGCATTGGGTAGTAGTGTCTGGAACTGCAAAAGTTACGAATGGTGAGAAAACTTTCATACTGTCTGAAAATGAATCTACCTATATTCCAATAGGTGTAATACATGCGCTTGAAAATCCGGGAAAGGTTGAACTTGAATTGATTGAGGTACAGACCGGCTCGTATCTAGGTGAGGACGATATTGTTCGGTTTGAAGATGTCTATGGAAGAGCCCATGCTGGAAATTAAAATATTACTATAGGTATAACTATTATTTATGGTCCGCAAAACGTATGTGTACTGAGGACGAACAAAGATATTTTTAGCACTTAGTTATAAACGAGATAACCGCTGTGGCATGATTACACCGTCAACCAACAGAGATAATATTGGCGTGAAAATATATATGATGACTATAAGCTCCTGATACTGTATTAAAATTCGCCCGTTTAAATGCAAAGAGTCGAGATTTTGTGTTGGTATAATTAACAGAAGATATTGTCTAATTGTTGGACCAGCTTTCTATCTATGCAAAGAGCAAAAAAACCGGAGTATTATATTTGGGGGCCATGGAACGCCCAACTGAATTCTTATTCATCGATGGAGTATACATTTTGAAACCCAATGTACGCAGAAGTTACACATTATGTATTCAATTATTTGTCGAGGACACATTAATTTACAGTTGAAGGATTGTCGATTGAAAAACATAGCTAATATAGCACTTCGTTCTATCAATACTCTCTCTAAATTCATGGCCATAATTTATCTAATGCCTACTAGCCCAACGTATGGCACCGCATTGGCCGTAGTTTACGGGGTATTTTCTTTCTTCTATAGATTCTTATACTCGTCTATTGGCTTGCACGCGTCTCGAAAGAGAGAGCTTATAAGTTTATACTCAACGAAACAAAATATTGTAAAAATTCAGATATATATAAACATCTTATTGGCAGTGTTTTTTGTAACAGTTTTAAGAAATTTTTCAGATTTTTTATGGCTCGCTGCGCTAATCCAATTCTCCGCTACCGTATCCATCATCTTGGCGTATTGTAACGAAGTCACAAGATTTTCAGCGAAGACAATAATACCTAAGCGCCACCTTTACCAAGCAGATTCTATCAGAGTTGCCGTGGAATTTTCTGTAACGCTGATGTTTATTTTTGTGTCGCAAAATGAAGTGTTAGAGGAAAGGCCTTCTTTTTTGTTAATAATTCTCTCTTTAATAATATCGCTTTGTATCCGATATTTTTCCAACTCGAAAAGGATATTTGTTAAAAGAAATATAGCCGTAGACAATAAGTGGTTAATATTTCTGGTACTTAGCGGGATTCTCTTTGGTCTTGATCGTTCCATAGTTACATTGGCTTATGATAACCCTCAGATATATATTTCAGTAGTGGCAATATGTAGTCCTTTTATAGGTATGTTTAGTTATATTTTTATATGGCTATATCGAGGGCAGGTTTCGCAAAGAACCCGATTAACTCTTATGCTAGGTGGTTACTCTGTTGTCTGGTTGATCGCGTACTTATCGATAGCCTTGCTACCTCGCGAGTTAGGGGATGATCCCAAGTGGTCATATTGGGTCTCACTATTCTCGCAATATTATGGCTATATATATGTCTACGGAGTCATGCTCTTGGTTCGAGACTTTTTAATGCAGTCGGTATTTGAAAAAGATCGAGGAAATGCGGTCTTCATAATTTCCCTGCCAGTGTTGTGTTTTTTCGTCTTGATCTTAGCCGAGGTAGAGCAGACCCTTCTGCTGGTAATTCCAATAACTACGTATGTAGTTACAGAAAGGATTTTAAATGCAATTAAATAATTCGAGTCAAATATCAGATATTGTCCGTTTCTCTGAGAACAATCAGGGCAAGAAAATACTAATATTAGAATCGATGCTTTGGACGCCTCATTTAGAAACTTCTCTGGAGATTGAAGATGTATTGCGAGAATGTAATGTTGATGTTTGTTACGAATGTTTTTATCTGAATTGGGACGTTGAAGATCGATGGGATTTGTTGAGAAAGATTTATCGATATTTTTCCATAAAAGTTATTTATTTGATATTTAGGAAAATAAAAAATGAGGGTGTTAGTTCGTTACTGCGTTCGCTAGCCTTTCAAATTAGAGCTTTGCCTGGTACTGGTCGTCTGGATGATTATTCGTTGCAGGATATTGATGATTCCCTTTACTCTTCTGCGATGTCGGTTTTTAAAGCATCTAATATTGACCCGAAGATTTATAGTCAATACGAGAAGCGTATGAGGCGAAGCTTAGGTCGATTTTCTAAATGGATTTCACTATGTGAAGCTCAGTATAGGCCGGACTATATCGTTTTATTTAATGGGCGGTTTGCGACTAGTCGGTTGATTAGGCGGTTTTGTCAAAACAAGGACATACAATATATCGTTCATGAACGTGGAGCTTCGAAGAATAAATATAGTTTATGGTTGAATTCCATACCCCATGACCCTAAGGCACTCGGCCGGTCTTTCTTTGAGTTTGTACAAAATTCCGATGAAACTGATGTTGAGTTGGCTGCGATTGGCGAAAAGTTCTATGCGCAGCGACGTAGCGGCAAAAATAAAGGGTGGCATTCATTTATGACGGAGTACGAAAGTGAAGAGCTGACAGCGCTTATAGGTGAATGTGTTGATCAGGTAATAGTCACATACTTTACGAGTACCGAGGATGAATTTAAGGCTCTTCAGCAAGACCTTCCACCTATAGGACCGCTAGCGGATCAGCTAGCCGCTATTAGCTCTGTAAAGGCAATTTGTGAGCGGCGTGGATACAAATTCCTCTTGAGACTACACCCAAATTTGGCAAACCGCGACGCAAGCGAGCGCGATAAATATTCATATGGCGATCATGTGATTGAGCCCACTGATCCGATTAGTAGTTATTCTCTGATCAGGTCTTCGACGGTTATCCTTACCCATAATAGCCAAATTGCTTTGGAAGCGGTTGCATTAGGAAAGCCCTCGGCTTACACCGGGCGTACTCGGTTTGAGGATTTACCTTGTGTGGTTAAGTGCCGTACTCAGAGTGATCTAGAATCCTTTATTTCAGAACCATATCTAAATGACGTGAAATTTCAGTCGTGCTTACATTTCGGTGCCTATTTAAGTGATTTTGGGATCTCCTATAAATACTATCAGGCAAAAGAATTAAATCGAGGTTCCTATCGGGGACTTGAGCTTAATACTCCTTTCGCGTGGATACTATGAAAATTGCACATATTGCGGCTCATACCGGCAACTTCGGTGATTTATTAAGTTCGAGAGGTTTATATTCTATCTTGGATGCAAGGCTACAGAGCTATGAAATTAATAAAATAGAAATTCGTGATTATTACTTAAATGGACAAAAGCCGGGAGATTTTGCTAAAGATGTTGCCCAGCTCCTCGATGCCAATGACAAGGTAATAATCGGTGGTGGTGGTTTCCTTACGCCTTACCAAGGTTACGGAGCTAATCCGTCAAAAGGGCTAATCAGTTTCGGTGATAAATTACTAGACAGTGCGGATGCCCAAAGAATAGCAATCGTTTCGATGGGTTATGAGGGTGATATTCACGATATACCAACCTCAGTGTTAGTGAAACAAGTTGCTTTTTTGAAAAATATTGCTAGTAAGGGTGTTAGTGTCAGCCTTCGAGTGGATCCTGGTACTGTGCTTTTAAAAAAGTTGGGCTTAGTTGATGATGACCTACTATTTGATGACTTCGGTTTTCATTGCGGTTCATTGAATATGGCTAAAAAACGCGAGATTGTCATCTGTCCTTCAGGTGGAAGAGGCGGCGAAGGTTGGGAAGATAGCGCTGGCGCGATGCAGATATTTTCGTTCGCGATTAAACAAGCTATCGCTCAGAATTTTGTGGTCAATTTGGTTCTCCATACGGTTTTTGATCTAAAAATAGCAGGTATTTTGACCGAGCAATTCAAATCAGTCTCGGAACGGCTTAAAATAAATATAATTTACGCCGGGAATTCATCTTGCAATATTCATGAAATTCTTTCGGTCTATGGGCGATCTCTGGGAGTAATTAGTGGCCGATATCATGGTGTCGCAGCTGGAATTACTCAAAATGCGCTCGTTGCATCAAATAGATGTTCGAAAAAGGCAAATTTTGCTTCAAAGTATTATGGAGGACTTGAAATCAATATAAAATCTGAAGCTTTAGAGTTTCTTGACAAAGCCCTCTGTGGGCAGGCGATAAGGATAGGTCGTGTTGATTGTGTTTCCGACAAATTTTCAGAGTTTATTGATTTATGATTGCCTTTTTAGTGCCCGCTAGGGGTGGTTCAAAAGGCCTTCCGGGGAAAAACGTTCGAGTGTTGAACGATGTACCTCTCATAGGCTATTCAATAAAAGCCGCTCAAAAATTCGACCAAGATGCGTCGATATACGTGTTGACGGATGATTTTGATATTAAAGATGTTGGTGAGTCGTATGGTGCAACTGTGCCTTATTTGAGGTCTTCTGTGACTTCAAGCGACACAGCTAGTACGGAATCTGTAATTGATGAATTTATAGTTTGGTTAGATATAGCCGGAATATCGGTAGATAAGATTGTGCTGCTGCAGCCGACGTCCCCATTGAGATATGCCGCTAGTATCAAACGTGCAATAAAATTGCTGGATGGACACGACTCAGTGGTATCAGTATGTGAAAGTCATTCTTTTTATTGGCAGTTCCGAGAGGGCGAGGCAAAAAGTGTAAACTACGATTTTAAAAATCGTCCGCGGAGACAGGATATTATGGGATCAGATAAATCGTACCAAGAAACTGGTTCGATTTACGCATTCCACGTTGCAGGATATAGGATTAACAGAAATCGATTATTCGGCAAGGTTGGTCTTTTAAAGACATTAGAGCAAGAGAGGTTTGAAATTGACACTGAGGTTGACTTTAACCTATTAGAGTTTCTAATTAAAGAGTACAAATATGAAGTATGATAAACGTATATTAAATGGTTCTACGACAATACGTAACGTTTTATTAAAGATTGATCAAGATAAAGTGTTTTCTTTCTGTGTCGTAGGGGATACCAATTTTGTAGAGGGTTGTGTAAGTGAAGGGGATATTCGTAGAGCCATTCTGGACGAGGGGGCTGTTGCGCTTGATCGTGAGGTAGTATCTATTGTCAAACGCGACTTTATGCAGATGATGCCGGGAAAACGATTTTCTTCGGCTGAAAGGGAAGGCTTCCTTTTAAAAGGGATAGAGTTTTTGCCAGTTATTTCTAGAGACGGATACTTAATAAAGATTCACGAAATAACTAATACTGACTTTATGTCAGTTGGTAGTAGATTGATCGGTGAGGGACATCCATGTTTTATAATTGCAGAGATTGGAAATAATCATCAAGGTTCTATTGATACGGCATTGGAGTTGATAGACTTAGCGGCCGAGTCTGGAGTCGATGCGGTGAAATTTCAAATGCGGAACATGGATGAAGTATATGGAAATCAGCGGAGTCAAAATGTTTATGATCTTGGGGTTGAATATACACTCGGTTTGTTGAATAAGTTTCAGTTGAGCGATGACGAGTTGTTCAGGGCAATGAGCTATGCCCAGGAGAAAGGCTTGATCAGCTTCTGTACTCCATGGGACGTTGCTAGCGCGAGAAAGCTAGTGAATTACGGAGTAGACTTATTTAAAGTTGCTTCAGCAGATATGACAAATTTCGAACTTATTGATTATCTAGCGTCTACGGGAATACCTATAATCATCTCTACTGGAATGTCGGAAGAGAGCGAAATTAAAGTGCTAATTAGCAGATTAAACTACTTTGACGTGGATTATGTATTACTCCATTGTAACTCGACCTATCCTGCCCCCTACGACCAAATAAACCTAGATTATATGCTCAAACTTAAAGCGTTGGGTGCTAAAAATGTTGGCTACTCGGGTCACGAGATTGGTGTTCATATTCCGTTGGCAGCCGTGGCCATAGGGGCGGTTATGATTGAGAAGCATTTTACGTTGGTCCGTGAACAGGAAGGTGTAGACCATAAAGTTAGTCTAGTGCCAGACGAGTTAACCTGTCTAGTTAACTACGTGCGTGATTTAGAGAAGGCCAAGAGTGGCGCTCTGACGAGGACACTCACGCAAGGCGAAATGTTGAATCAGCAAGTTTTGGGCAAGAGCTTGTATGTAAATAGGAATATTTGTAAAAACGAGGTACTTCAAAGGAATGATATATTAATACGTAGCCCAGGGGGGGGGTTCAAGCCCTACGAGGTAGATTCTATCGTTGGATTAAAGGTAACAAGGGATATACAAACAGGGAGTATTCTTAGTCAGTCCTGCTTCCAGACTGACAACGAGGAACGACGAAATTACCAATTTGATCGGGTATATGGAATTCCAGTTCGATATCATGATTACCAAACCTTGATGGAGAATGTCGACTGCCCGATGGTCGAGTTTCACCTGAGTGCTAAGGATATGTATATCGAGCCTAAAGATGTCTTTGGCGAGTCTGTATTTAACCAAGAATTAGTTGTTCATACTCCTGAGCTATTTGATAACGACGACTTGCTTGATTTAGCGTCACATGACGGTGCGGTTCGGAATCGCTCCATTTTTAATGTGCAGCGTACGATAGATGTATGCCATAAACTTAAAAAGCACTTCAATAATCAAGATGTAAAGCTAGTTCTAAATGCAGGGGGTTGGAATATATCCGGATTTTTATCAAAGAATGAAAAAGATGAAAAGTATGAGTTGGTGGCCGCTAGTATAAAAGCTCTGAATCTGAAAGGTATAATACTCTGTATTCAAACTATGCCCCCGTTTCCATGGCATTTTGGCGGCCAGAGTTATCACAACCTATTTGTGGACCCTCGTGAAATAAAAGAGTTTTTGAGTATTCACGGATCGCCCAATATCGCGGTTTGTTTGGACGTCTCCCATTCGCTTATGGCATCTAATTACTATGGCTTTGATTTTTATACTGACATAGGGCTCTATGCTGAACATATAAAGCATTTACATATATCAGACGCTGAAGGTTCTACTGGTGAAGGTGTAGAGTTTGGAAAGGGACTTCTCGATATACCTAGGCTGGCGAAAGAGTTTGATCTTTATAATATAAACGCGTCATTTATTCCGGAGGTGTGGCAGGGGCACAAGGATAATGGCGCTGGATTCTGGCGTGCTCTGAAAGCGCTAGAAGGGAAAGTCTGATGTGCCTTGTGTCGGTTGTAATTCCTGTCTATAACGCGGATGCCTACATTAAAAAGACCATTGAATCTGTTCAATTACAAACCATAAAAGATATTGAAATTCTTGTTATAGACGACTGCAGTACTGATGACTCTGTCAATATATGTTTGGAGTTGGCGAGTACAGACCTACGTATTAAAGTATTTAAATCGGCTCTTAATTTCGGATGTCCTGGCGGCCCTCGGAACATAGGCGTGGCGAATTCTTCAGGTAAATGGGTTGCTTTTTTGGATGCCGATGATATTTGGCATAGGCAAAAACTTGAAGTTCAGCTCGCTGTTCTTAAGGCCAGTAATTTGCAATTTTGTTCTAGTCTATTAAAAAAATTTAAGGTCGATAGCGATTACTCTACTACTAATGAAGTCACCTCCTCTGACTTTAAAATAGTCTCGTATATGTCTCAGATGTTTAATTATCAGACTCCAACCTCTAGCGTCATATTAGAGCGATCTCTTGCGCAAAGTGAGCCATTTAGAGAAGAAATTGAGTTTAAAGCGCGCGAGGATATTGATTGCTGGCTGAGAATACATAGGCGCATTCGATGCAGCGCCAAGGTTACAGTAAACCTTATTGGATACCGTATTGTTGAAAATCAAATTTCTGGAAATAAATTATCTATGATCGGGAGAACATACTACTGTTATGTGCACACTACCGCATTGAAGAAAAGTTTTTTAAATCTTCTCCCCTTACTGCTGACATGTACCCATTTATTACGTGGGTTTTATAAAAAATTATTATCTAATAGTATTTAATATGATCGAAAAAAAGAGAATCGTAGTGACGGGTGGGGCAGGTTTTGTAGGGTCAGCGCTTTGTCATGTCTTATCTAAAACTAATGAGGTTCATTCGATCGATAATTACTACACTGGCTGTAAAACTAATCACCAGCCGGATGTTGAGTATCACCATGGAAGCGCAAAGGAGATATTTAGGCTTGTGGAAGGTAACGTAGATTACGTTTTCCATTTCGGTGAATATTCCCGTGTTGAACAGTCTTTCGAAGATTTTGATTTTGTTATGCGTAATAACAGTGAATCGTTGCCTGAAGTTTTAAAGTTTTGCAGACAACGCGGCGCAAAACTCATTTACAGTGGTAGCAGTACCAAGTTTACGAATGACACCTTAGGATATTGTCAGAGTCCTTATGCTTACACCAAGGGGATCAATACTCAGTTAATTGAGGCGTACAAGAATTGGTATGAGTTGGATTACGCAATCGTTTATTTTTATAATGTCTATGGACCTGGTGAGATTGCAAGAGGCAAGTATGCAACTGTGGTGGCAAAGTTCCTTGCTAGTCATGCGGCTGGGCTCCCGCTAACAGTAGTCAGGCCCGGCTCTCAAGTCCGGAACTTTACGCACATTGACGATATCGTTTCTGGAATTTTGAAAGTTGCTGAATTCGGTCGTGGCGACTTGTATGGTATTGGCTCAGATGATTCATATACTATCTTAGAGCTAGCTAGCATGATAAGTCCTAACGTAGAAATGTTAGCGGAACGGCCAGGTAATCGAACTGGAGCAACACTTGAGGCTGATAAGACAAAGGCCTTAGGGTGGGCAGCGTTAGAAAAGATTGAGGACTACATACGAGCACTTCAGGAAGAGGGTAGAAATATGTGATGGAAGCATTAATGTTCGCCCTGGCCTTTCTAATATCCGTGTTTCAAACGGCTAATAGAAGTCAGTCCTCACCAGCACTGTTTCTTTGTTTTGTTATTTTTTCCACTATATTTTCGGTTGTTATAAGAACGTCTGGGTACGACTATGACATTAATGTTTACGCCAGGGCTATGGTTAGCGACCTTACTACCTTCGATTACGCACGGGAGCCCATAGTCTGGTTTGGACTGCGATTTTTGTATTGGCTATTTGATAGCGAATTGGTTGCTTTTTTTGTGATGGATATTATCTGTTTTAGTCTTCTCTATCGTATTTTTAGCAGTATGAGGCTTCCCGTCTATGCCTATTTCTTAATGTTTTACTATATCCCCTTCGTTGTAGGATTCGAGAATATTTTACGCCAATATGTAGCATCCATATTTTTACTTTATGCTATTTTTTCCTTCGGAAAATCACGGTACCTGTACTACGTAGGTGCTTTATTGTCGCACAATGTAGCTTTAATTTTTGCGCCATTGGTAATAGGTGCTCGGTTAAAAATAAATCTTAATAGTGTCATTGTCTTGTTACTTATTTTTGTAGGCCTTACGTATTTTGGGGGTGTTAAAGCCCAGATTGAAACTGGCTTAAACTTCGCTCTGGCATTCGTTGTATTAATTATAATATTGGCTGTTTTTGTTTTTAAATTATTCTCTCGTGACTCTCGTGACTCTCGTAATTTTCGGGATGTGGCACTGCTCTCCGTTTTGCTAATATGCCCAGTTTTTATTATTTTATCAACTGGCCAGGTTGAACGTTTTGGGTACCTAATCCTTGGTGTCATGTTTCCAATTGTGGTTCTTACTGTGGAGAAGTTGAAACCAGTGACCATTGCTCGGCTCACTTTTTGTATATGTTCCGCTTTGCTATTGATTATTTTTAATCTAGGTAGTGATTTTATAGTTCTGGAATAGATGTTTGTGGGTAAAGAGTGCTAGGAAATAGTTACGTTTATAAGTAGACGGTATTCCTTTGTTGGTCTGGATTAACAAACGATGTGTCCGTAATGTGTGTAAGTGCCATAACGGTTATTGGTTTGTAAAAAATCGGTAGAATTGTGTCATCTTGGGTGAAGCCAAGTGTTTTATTGCTAGTTTGATATTTGTGACTGACAGTAGGGGTTGATTTCAGCTTTCTCTAAGGCAGATTTCGGTTTTATGTTCGGAAGCTTAACGCGGTTACTGTCGATTGCGAACCAAAGCTTTAATCCTTTATCGTGAGTGGCGATGAGACTAGATTGTTAGGGTTCAACGGCTGCCAGCGTTAGAATTTGTGTTGGTTTAGTGATTTTATAATTCGTGGTCGTTTTTTGACATAGTTTTGCATGCTATTGGAAAAATTATAGACCGCTTTTGTGATGATGAGGTTAGTTTAGATGACAAAAAAAAGATTAATTTTGGTAGAACTTAATGAAATAAATTTTGATGCTGTTTATTTTTACATTGGTAGGGGCGTTCGTTTGCCTGGATTTGAAATATTGCGGGATCAGGGGATTGTAGTAACAGAATCTGAACAACAGTATGCGAACCTTGAACCATGGATTCAGTGGCCGTCAGTCCATACTGGAAAAACATTCGATGAACATAAGATCTTTAGATTAGGTGATGTCATTAACTCTCGAAAGGAACAGTTTTTCGAGAAAGTTGAGAGGGCGGGGTTTTTAGTCGGTGCTGTAAGTCCTATGAACGCGTCAAATGCACTTGATTCCCCCGCATACTTTATACCTGACCCTTGGACCCAGACATCTTGTGACGATAGCTTCTTTAGCAAGGCTATTACCGCTGCGATCGTCCAGTCTGTCAACGATAATTCTCAATCTAGACTTACCGTTAGGACCATTATTAATCTTGGTTTATCATTTTTTGCGCTAGTTAAACCAATTCGATTTTTCCCTATAATAAAATACGCCCTTGGGGCACTTGGAAAACCGTGGCGAAAGGCCCTTTTTTTGGATATGTTGCTACACGAGATTCACATGACACTTTTCAAGAGGAAAAGTGCAGATTTTAGTACGTTGTTTCTAAACGCTGGCGCGCATATACAGCATCACTATTTTTTAAACTCGCCATTTGTTGGTTCACCTGTGCTGGTAAATCCAAGTTGGTATGTTGGTGAAGGTTATGATCCATTGCTGGAGATGTTAAAGGTTTATGATGATATTTTGGTAGACATTTTAGATGTTCAAGATACAGAGGTTATTGTTGCAACTGGATTGTCTCAAAAGGCCTGTGAACAGGCCCAATTTTATTATCGACTCAAAGATCATCGAGGTTTCCTAAAATATTTTGACGTAAAATTTAATGACGTTGTGCCGCGAATGACTAGGGATTTTTTGGTTTCATTCGATTCAGTTGAACAGGCATCTTTGGCAGAGAAGCAGTTATCGGAAATTTTTGTAAACAACGAAGTTAAACTGTTTGAGGAAATTGATAATAGAGGAAAAGATATCTTTGTTGTTTTGACATATCCGTCTGAAATTACTAAAAACTGTAAAATCACTGGCTTAGGTAAGCAGTGTAACTTACTCGAATTGGTGACGTTTGTTGCTATTAAAAACGGTGAGCATCAAGGTAAGGGGTTTGCATATTTCTCTGATGGCATCGCCAAATATTCACCGCCTCAAGGAAGTCATGTTTCCAAAATTCACGATACCGTAGTTGATTTCTTTGGTGTTTCATAACAACGTTTGCACGCTAAAAGAGATTCCAGTTCCTTAAATATTTCATGGCAGTCGAATCCGTCTGCCAACCCCCTATGAGCATTATCCTTTCAAGCGGCTCACCTTGTTCTAATAGATCTAGTGCTGCACCCACTCTAAATGGATGACCGCTGAGCGGTTGTTCATTGGAGTCCATCCTCAAGTTCTTTTGCAATGCTTTTAATGTGGTGCTTGTACTTGCTGGATGTAGTTTGGTCCCAATATGACCATGCCTGTTTATTGACCTTAGAATAAAGCCTCCATCGCTTATAATACTCCCCCATTTTTCTAATAAGTAGAACAGTTCGTGGCTGATGGACAGTATCTTTACCGTCCGGAATTGATCCGTGTTAGAGAAGTTAAGCCTTATAGCCGGTTTTCCGTTGGCCCCGTGCAGATGTCCTCAAACTTAAAGGCGCAGAGCTCTGATCGACGTCGCATTGTTTCGTAGCCGAGTCTTAATAGGACTTTATTCCTTAAACCCC
>TARA_B110000483_G_C18206834_1_pt1 | contig 15239 bp, 14 predicted proteins | sample TARA_B110000483 | Tara Oceans TARA_B110000483 (sample SAMEA4398176) | marine metagenome | biome: Polar Biome; feature: [SRF] surface water layer (ENVO:00010504); material: water (ENVO:00002006), including particulate matter (ENVO:01000060) such as... | depth 5 m
AAAAAAGGGGCTGAATTTGCCCCTTTTTTATGTCGGCTTGAAAGGTTCGATTCAAAGCCCCAAAAACTGCCCCTGCAATGAATCGGACGGGTATTCAGATAGCTCGATGCGATGACCATTCAATTCAGTTAGGTTCGACAGAATAGCTTTGGTACTGCCACTGCGAATTTCTGACACCTCGGCACCCCGCGCTATAAACGCATCCCTTACCGCGTCCATACCTTCGACTTGTAGACCAAAGTGATTAAGGCCAGCTGGACGATTCTCATTTGCCGGCTGTAGCTCAACAAAGGTTGTCGCACTCACCTGCATATAGACCAACACAGCCTCACCTTCGGCATTCTCTACCCTAAATGCCTCTGGGAAGCCCAAAGTATCCTCGTAGTAGCTCACCGCTTCACCTAGATCTGGTACCGCGATGCCAACATGGTTTAGCTCAAGTATTCCTGAACCGCTGTTATTGTCCTGAATCTGGGCAAATGCCATTTGGACGACTAACCCAACTAATATACCGCTGATAAATATAGTAAAACCGCGCATATTGAACTCCTCTGATTATCGGTAGTTGTTCTCTTTCTAAATACCTGGGACTACCTCTACGCTAGTCTCAGGATTTGCGTCATCGCCCGGGTCATGAAAAAGCCCGGGGTCAACGCTTACTAAAATAGCTGGGCTCTCTTCTGCAATGCATGCAACCACATGATTATCTGGATCATCATCCCCCAGAAAGATGGGGTGCACGCGGTCGCCGTTTTCAAGGAGTAGCGAAACACCGGTTCTTTGCGCTTCGGCAAGATCAGCACCCTCGGGGCCGGTAACACCGCCTTCCCAAGTTAACAAAACTGCCTGTTTGGATTCGTCAGGGCATTCATCTTCGAGTCCTGTCGCACTGGGTGCAAATCGTTCAGCAAATACTAGGCTGGGACCAGCCGCAAGAGGCGTGACCTTCTCGGTTCGTAATCCAAATAGTGAATTTCCCTGGGTATCTTCGAGTTGCCCCACAACCTCTACCGCGCGCGGCGGAGCTTCAGGAGTGCCAAATGATCCGACAAGAAGAATTGTGCGCTGCTCAAGAGATTCCAATGCCGGCCGTAGCGTTGCACAGATCGGAATGACGATCTCACCAGAGGCGGTTTCGACGGCGAAATCAGTTGGAGCGAGTGTTTCGCTATTTATCTGCACCGAAAAAGCAACGGGCATACCATCTTCACCGCCAATGGGTATTCCACAAATTCTGGCGGCCTGGACCAATGCATCTAGCCCATGATAGGCAGATAGAATTCGCGCTTGCGTCTCTGCCCCTGGTGATCCCTCCTCGTCTGATAGCGCGACATTCCCAGATGCCATATTTTCTGTTGCACATCCGGATACAACGCCTACCGCTAGTAAAAGAATCAGCCAGCATAAGAATTTCGGGCAAGCTATGTTGGCTATAGAATTACTCATAGAAAAGGCTCGGTCGCCACTCTCTGCATGGTTTAAGTTTGCTTATGAAATCAATATATCGGAAGCGATAGGTTTTTGAAACAAATGGCCTGCTCTCCCAACTTATTCACCCCAACCTTGCCACTCCCATCAGCTTACGTACAATGATCCATAGCATTAACAATCGGGGGGATGTCAATGCAATTCAATGTTCCACACATTTCATATAGTCGGCCCGCAGCAGCTGCCTCCTTAATACTTCTTTCTAGCTTTGCTTTAGCTCAAGCTTGGGTAACAGATTCAACTTGCCCTGATGACAACCATGCAGCCTTTCATGCCTGCGCCATCGAAGCGGCTAAGACCTTCGAGCCAGCCTTAACAGCTGATGGCCACCCGGATATGCGTGGTATTTGGCGGCGTAGAGGCACAGCCCACGAAAGTATTCACGCTCACCCACCAACTCCAGATGACGGTGGCGGGCCAAGCTTTATTGTTGAACCCGCCAGCGGTATTGCGCCCATTCAAGATTGGGCCGAAGCCAAAAGACGCCAAAACCGACCTGAGTATGTACATCAAAATGCTATCTGTCGTTTAAGTGGCGTACCACTGACCATGTATATGACCGGCACTATGCAATTTATGCAAAATGCGGATCATTTTCTGGTGCAGGGCGAAGAAGCTCACGCCTTTCGTGTAATTCCGGTCGATGATCGAGAACATATTGGCGAAGATATAAAACTTTGGAACGGTGATTCTGTAGGCCGATGGAAAGGTAATAGCCTAGTAATTGATACAACAAATCAAAACGCTGAGGCTTGGCTGGACCAGAGAGGAAGATTCTTTACTGACGAGGCTCATGTCGAAGAGAGCTTTACCTTGGTCGATGCCAATACCATTCACTACCAAGCCACCATTACCGATCCCAATGTATATACCCAGCCATTCACAGTGGCTCTAGCCTATAGACGCAGCACTGATGAAGGATTTGAGGTATGGGAAGAAGCCTGCTACGAAAACAACGCACTTGCCGCCGAACAGTTTGAGGGATTGGGTTACAAGATTTACCCGGGTATAACCGGCGAAGAAGCGCGGCGCCTTAGCGCGGCTTGGGATTTGGAGCAAGCAGAATTGAAAGCAGAGTCGGAGGAAGCAGAACAATGAACATTAGATTGATTATCACCACAATACTTACGTCTGGTTTATTGCTAAACGCGCTGCCAGCAACCGCTCACCATTCCAAAGCCCTGCAATTTGACATGACCACTGAAATTAGTGTCGAGGGCACTATCGTCAACTTGGAATGGCGTAATCCCCATGCATGGCTAAATATTGAAGTTACAAATGAGGCGGGTGAAGCCGAGCTATGGCGCATTGAATTCAGCAGCGCTAACTCACTAATTCGTCGCGGTTGGAGACCTGTAGACTTGCCAGTAGGCGCCCTACTTAAAGTGCATGGCCTGCCTTCCCGTGATGGTTCACGCACCTTAGATGGAGAGGAAGTTACCCTACCTGACGGAAGGTCCCTGCTTGCAGGTTCCAATGTGGAAGGCTATTGATGACTATCATGTATAGAAGTGGCCTAAGTATTGCGGCCTTACTGGTAATTGCGCTTAGCTCCCTAAGTAGTTTTGCCCAAGAATACAGCCCACCGCGAACCTCAGATGGTCATCCTGACTTGCAGGGCGTATGGCAAGCATTGAATACCGCCGTTTGGGATATTCAAGATCACTCGGCTAGCCACGGAGTACCTGCGGGGCAGGGCGTGGTGGTTGGAAATCATATCCCTTATCAAGAATGGGCCCTCGAACAGCGGCAGGAAAACTACAACAACCGTTTAACTGAGGATAACGAGGCAAACTGCACATTGGTGAGCGTGCCGCGCATCACCTATATGCCCTACCCCTTCCAGATATTCCAAACCGAAGATCAGGTAGTCATGACCTATGAATGGGTGCACGCTATCCGCAATATCTTCCTAACGGGCGAACACTTACCAGGCCCGATTGAGTGGTATATGGGAGATTCTCGCGGACATTGGGAAGGCGATACTCTGGTGGTTGATGTGGTGCACTTTACCGGCGAAACCTGGCTAGACCGTTCAGGCAATTTCCACAGCCCAAGCATGCATCTAGTGGAGCGCTATACCCGCACCGGGCCTGATCATATGCTTTACGAAGTAACTATCGATGACCCTGAGGTTTACACCGAACCATGGCAGATAAGCATGCCGCTTTATAGGCGCATAGAATCAGATATTCGGGTGCTTGAATATGAATGCTACGCAATGGCTGAACTAGAAGGCGCTTCGTAAAAACATAAATATTTGCCCTGATAATAGTTGGCTACACCGCCGCAGCTAGTACCAAATTGGCTCTACTATGTGTTTGCGCCATAACATTTTGTTTAATTCTGGTTGAAGAAGTACGGGGCTATATAAAACCTGATGAATCTGTTTCCCTTCCGATTTTAAATAGGACTCCACCGCGATATTGTGCGGCTGGCTTCCCCAGTCTTCGCCAATCACAAAAATATCAGCATTTATTTCCTTGCAGCCGGACACATATTCAAGCTCATCGTAGGGGCGCACCATATCAACGCACTCCAGGGCTTTAAGCATTTCCATTCTTTGCTCAAGAGGAATTACAACGGAAGAATACCCTTTCAGCTACTTTTGATTAGTCGATTTCTATCCTGAGCCGAGCAATCAATGGGTCATGGCATATATAAAATAGTTCAGCCCAAACCTATAGGCTAGATTGGTCATAGGTTCTGGGTAGTAAGGGTCGTCCGCATGCTGCCAGGCGTCACCCATATCCATATTTACGTGTCCGGCTAATACCAAGTTGCCTGAATCATCGTATAGACCCAGCCATTCCTGCTTTCCTTCCATTTGGGCTACCACCTCTCCCGCTCTGCTCCCTCGAAGATGTCTTGACCCCGGAATTTGTGTCTCTTGGTTCAGGTCGTAGTGGATACTCATAACTACATCATCAATGGGTATAGGAACCAATGGTCTGTCGGGAAATACATCCCGCGCAAAATTCACAAAGCGTTGTCGTTGCGCGTCACCGTGGAAGTCGTCTACCAATACAAACCCACCGCGTAGTAGATATTCGCGCAGGGCTAATATTTCTTCTGCATCAAAGCTCGCCTGTCCGATTTGCTGGAGAAATAGCCAGGGGTAGTCGTAAAGGTTGGGATCAGTAAGTCGAATATGTCTACTATCAGGGGCTACGTCTATTAAGGACATGCGCTCTACCCCATCGGTAATATGATCTTCAGCTTCAGGCCAATCAATGGACCACCATGTTCGACCTCGGCCTCTGCCACCGAATCCACTTTGCATGGATTCGCCGAAGATAACCCGACCCATATGCAGTTCTGCTTCGGGACCTGCAGAAGTATCAATATTGGATGTCTGGGCTTTGGATTGAGAGAACGGCAGAGCTAGTGGTTGGGCCCATAGTTGGACGGGGAACCCGATCCAATAGAGCGTAGCGCCTACCAGTAAACAAAGATTAGCCTTATTCAAATTAACTACCAACTACCTTTCCGTCCGGATGAGTAACTACCACCGTAGAAGGCCTGGGCGGCATTTTTTCGTCAAAATCAGGCCAGCGCGTTCGCGGAGTTTCGTAGTTGTCGCCTTCTGAAGGATGCTGAACCGCGCAGAAGAAGCTGCGATTGTCCGGCGTAAAGCATGGCCCACATAGTTCTGCACCTATTGGTGTTCGCAAAAAGTGTTTGGGTTTGCCACGGTTTGGTCCACTAACCGGAGCTGCCCAGACGCCATCGGCTATGCCATATTCGTAGGCTCCGTCAGTTGCAATCCAAATATTCCCAAAATTATCGAAGGCACAGTTGTCTGGGCAGGCTAACCAACCGTTCTCTGTAGTGTCTGGATGATAACTAGAGCCCTCTGCATCAGGTGATCCACCCAAAAGGAACATTTCCCAATCAAATCGGTCAGCGCGGTGATCTCCGTTGGGAGGGATTAATTCTAAGATATGCCCTCCCCGATTTTCCGGCCTTGGATTGACCGGATTTAGGTCATCGCTCTGGCGGTCTGGGCTTTTAGTGAGCATCGCAAATACACTGCCGGTTACTGGATTAACCTCAACATCTTCGGGTCGATCCATTGGCGTGGCGCCAACCAGGTCTGCAGCTTTGCGTGTGTCCAAACAAACATCCGCCTGATTGGCAAAACCGTTGGCTTCGGTCAGTGGCCCTTCCCCATAGACAAGTGGATTCCAATTTACGCCCGTCTCATCAAACTCTGCCACATAGAGAATGCCCTCTTCCAACAGATCCATATTGGCCTGCCGATTACCTTCCTGATATTTGTTTTTACTTATAAAGCGATAGAGGTATTCATGAACCTGATCGTCGCCCGAATAAGCCACAACATAGCCGTCTGCGTTGATAGTGACATCACAGCCTTCGTGTTTGTAGCGACCTATTCCTGTGCGTTTTTTGGGTACCGATTCGGGGTCAAAAGGATCAATTTCTACGATCCAGCCCATATGCAGCGGTTCGTTTGGGTTTTTGGCGACATCCCAGCGATCAAAAAATCTACGCCAGGCTGCTCCTCGATTATTCTCGCGTATGCCAAACCGCTGATAATTTTCCCTTTGCTGAATATCCGCATTGGCATGTTCTCCTGAGAAAAAGTCCTGAATATTTTCTTCAGCGGTCAATACGGTTCCCCAGGGAGTAAGGCCACCGGCGCAATTTCCGTAGGTACCCCAGGTATCGATTCCATTATCTGAATAATTGGTAAATAGCCTATGGTTACCTGCGGCGGCACCGGTTAACTGCATTTTGGTGTCTGGAGTAATTCTTCGATTGTAGGGGGAGTCGAGATCAACCTGCCATGAGCCTTCTGATTGCTTCACTTCAACCACCGAAAGCCCAACGCAGGCCTTGTTCACTCGCACCTGCTCTTCGTCCATTGCGGTAGTACCGGGAGCACCCGGATACATTAGCCTGGATCGGCAATATTCATGATTTACCACCATTAGGCCCGCGTCTGAATTATTTGAACCTAAGGGCAAAGGTAAAAAGGCAATGTAGTCGTTGTTGTAGCCAAATTGTTGTAACTGAGCTTTCTCAGTTTGATTTTCCGGATCAAATTCCGGCGCGGATGCAAAAATAGGATCACCCCAGCGCAATAGCGTTTGTGCCCTGTATCCGGGCGAAACATTTAGGTCTCCATCTAGTCCGTGGTTTAGCTCCGCAAAGCCCAGCGGTTCGGACTGATTGGGTAAGCCTATAGCGCATCCGGACATACCAGAAGCTGCTGCTACGCCTGTCGCTAAAGCAGTTTTCACAAAAGAGCGCCTTGTGGAAGTTCGGCGCCGCAAAACTTCTTTAAAACTGGTAGCGGTGGACGGGTTACTTGGGATATCGTCGCTATCGATCAATGTTCGAGCCTAGTCATTTATTTCTCGCAGTCTGTTGATAAAGCTAAGTTGCTTCCATTTGACACTTATTGTGGTCTACCCATAAAGCTATTTATTCTAATTTAACCAAATAATGGGTTCTTCTTGCCAAGCATCAATATCCGCAGGGCTCAGCGCCGCAGTGGGCATCTCCGATTCAATAGATTTTAGTATCTGTTTTGAAATCGCCTTTGACCTGCTGGCAATCTCTTCGATTTGCGTTACTTCAAGCTGCTGGCATATTTGACCGGCGAATCCTGCGGGAATATCAGCTAGCTGTTTTTGCTCCAAACCCAGCAACCGCTCCCATATTTGTAATACACGCCAAAACTGGAGGTTCTCTGCCAAATTATCCATTCCGGAAAGCTCGGCGATTCTCACCACCATATCCGGGTAAGCTAAATCCAAAATATCCGGATGTTGGGGCGCAAGTTTTATAGATAGACAGGCAATCAGATATCCCGTTTCCATCAATCCGCCGGGACGCAATTTAGTATTGATTTGAACATCGGACACTTCGGAAATGCGCTGCTCGCGGATACGCTCAAGCATCTTGATGGCGTCCATAGAAAACTGATGGAGGTCTCGCTTTCGGCTTAGTATATTGCGTCGCACCTGGTCTACAGCCTTGCCAGTTTCGGAATCCCCGGATACGTGACGTCCTGATACCAGAGCAATATGCTCCCAGGTTTTGGCGCGTTCCAGTTGATAGTGCTCAAAGCTGGTTAGGCTTACTGTTGCTGCGCCAGAGCGACCGGAAGGACGTAATCTAGTATCCATTTCGTAGACTATGCCCTCCTTCATTTTCCCCGAAAGCGCCGTTTGTAATCGGTTAACAAAGCGCGTCGCCTGCTCCATGGATTCATCATCTGAATACACATAGGTAATATCCAAATCAGACATGGGCGACATACGCGACATGCCCAACTTGCCCATGCCAAAAATGCTTATCTTGGCTTCACGGCCTATCTCATCAGCAACTACCTCTAGACCCGTCTGCAAAGAGAACAGGGCCAGTTCCGTTAGCCTGACCTGAAATGGCTCCGGTTCAAGATCGCCCTGTAAAAAGCACAGATAGAATTGGTAGAGTTCTTCGTTGACCAACCGACGCATGCGCTCCAATCTCACGTCGTAGTCCGGATTTTGAAGAATCCAGCTGTTATCAAACTGCCAATCCATGGGGGACTTTTCAAATCGATCTTGCTGTAACAATGCATCTATTATGTGAGGGCTTTGGCCTAACAAGGATTGCATAGTGGGTGAATAAATCAGCGGCATTACCAAACCCGAAAGTAATTTTGGCGAAGTTTGCAGCAGAGAAATATATTGCCCTCCCGGAGGCAGCCGGCGAAAAAACTGATGCAACTGATTTACTGCCATCTCAACGGGAATTGAACTGTGTGATATCTCCCCTAACAAACTGCCATATAGCGCCTTTGTCTTAGCTGCTTGAGATTCACTAACTCCGTATTGCCGAAAACCTTCTGACCAACCCTGCAATATATCCCGGGTCTTTTCCGCCAGAGAATCTAAATCAAACGGCGTTATAACCTCGGCTTCTATGTCTTGGTCATCCGGTCGAAACAAGGCATCAAATACCTGATGGACCCTAGACCGGCGAACAATTAACTCATCAGAAAACTCTTTCCAATTACTGATCTCACAAATAGTTTGAAATTTACTCAGGGAGTCCGGATTCACCGGGATATTGTGGGTCTGCTCATTGCTAAGCATTTGTAATCGATTTTCAAGGTGTCGCAACCAAAGATAGTCCTGCTTGAGAAAATCTACTTTTTCAGGATTTACCAGCCCTTCTATAGATAGTTGATCTAAGGCGGAGATCGTATGGCCAGTGCGCAGCTTTGAGCGCTTACCGCCCCAGATAAGCTGCAGGCCGTTGGCGATAAATTCTATCTCGCGGATACCGCCGGTTCCCAGCTTTAGGTTAAAACCTTCAGGTTCGGTTGAAATACTATTGTCCCGCTTGCCCTGAACCAGTAATTTGGGGTGCTCAAGGTCTATTCGATCCTTCAGATAAGCCAACTCTTCTATTGCACGAAAATCTAGATTTTGCCGCCATATAAAGGGCTCCAGGTCGTGTAAAAACTGTTTTCCTTGCTCAATATCTCCGGCAACTACTCTTGCCTTCATAAGAGCCAAACGGTGCCATGGCAACGCTCGAAAGAAGTAGTAGTCTTGCGCTGCTTCTATGGAAATGGAAATCTGTGTCGCCGAGGATTCTGGGCGAAGCCGCCAATCCACGCGCCAAATTAGTTCGCCACCATCTGCACCAGAGAGCAACTTGGTCACCAATTTTAGAACGCGGGTACAAACATCGCCTTTACCCTGCATTGGGTGCACTGGTAAAAGCTCAGGATTAAAGAAAGCGATCAAATCAATATCGCTGGAATAATTTAGGTCTTGACCTCCAAGCTTGCCAAGCCCCAATACAAAAAGGCCAGGAATTGATTCCCCCGGGGTAGGAAGGTCTCGACAAAGCTTCTGAATGGACTCGTGCTGCCAGGCGGCCCTTAATACAGTGTCTAGAGTTAGCTCGGCAAAACGGCTCTGCATTCGGCCTACCGTCTCAGTTCCTTGCAATCCAGACATCTCTGCCAATGCAATGGCCAAGCTAAATTGACGTTTTTGATCTGCTAGAAATTCCGAAACAGCGGGCCAATCCGCAAAATCTATCGTATTAGGACTTTCCAGTCTCTCAAGAATCTTCTCTAGGCCATCAACAGCTTTCTCCGGGGCTTCTAACCAATCATTACGATCAGTCAGCCGGAGTAGCCTTTGCAGGTAGAGAGAGCTCTCAATAGGACGCATGGGGGACATAGTTAGGAAGATTGTAATAAGTCTAACAAGATCGAGTACCTGCTACATCAGGGAGAGAGCTTAGTCTGTTTAATAATATCCAGCAGCGCTGCAGTAGCAGACGAAATCGGGAATCCCTGGCGAGAGAGAATGCCTACATCTCTTGTGATAGACGGGTTATTTAAGGGTAGGCACTTTGCACCCATTTCAATCATTTGCTTTTTAGTAACAGAGGGCACAACGCTAACGCCTAAGCCTTCAGTGACCATACGGCCTATAGTCGCTAGCTGGTGAGCCTCAACAGAGGGTTTCAGCTCTATTCCGTGTTCTCTAAGTATCCGGTCAATTAACAAACGAATGCTCGAGGGCCTTTGCAGAGTTAAGTAAGGATAGTTTTGTAAATCCTTCCAACTCACCTTTTCTTGTTTGGATAGAGCGTGGTTCTGAGGAAATGCCACTACAAACTCATCTCTAAACAGCGGCATAAATTCCAATTCACTAATGGGGCCTGGGTCAAAACTAATCCCGAGTTCCACCCGGCCCTTTCTGACTAAATCAACTACGCTTTCAGCAACTACGTCCTGAACTTTAATATTTATATTTGAGTGACGTTGGTGGAACTCCCTCAGAATTTCAGGAAGCAGGCTATTAGCGAAGGTCGGCATAACCGCTATTTCGAGTTTGCCCTTTTGTAATAAAAACAAATTTTGCACATCTTCTAAAGAACTATCCAGATCCGACAGTAAGCTTAATACCACCGGATGAAATCTCTTTCCCTCTGGAGTTAGAACTGCGGATCTAGTGGTCCTGGATAGCAGCTTTCCGCCAAGGATATCTTCCAGGTTTTTAATACAAATACTTAGAGCTGGCTGAGATATACAAAGAATTACTGAAGACTCTGCGAAGCTAAGTGTTCTAGCTACAGTCGCAAAAGCCCGCAATTGCTTAATGGTTACATTCATATATTTATACTATTAATAAACGATTTTATTATATTTGTTAAATGTAACCACTTCTTGCAGGATGCTCAAGTGTTTAATTTTGTTGAATAAACAGGTTATAGGGGGAGCAAGTTCAAAGTGTCTGGTTTAAATAAGCTAGTAGGCAGCTACGAGGAGGCCTTGCACGGTCTCGAAGACGGCATGTCGATTATTGCCGGAGGATTTGGCCTCTGCGGTATTCCCGAAAACTTGATAGCAGAAATAAGAAACAAAGGCTCAAAGAATTTAACTATTATTTCCAACAACGCCGGCGTGGATGATTTTGGTCTGGGCTTGCTTCTGCAAGACCGACAGGTCAAAAAGATGGTCTCCTCCTATGTTGGTGAAAACAAATTATTTGAGGCGCAGCTTCTTGAAGGAATCCTAGAAGTTGAATTAACGCCCCAAGGTACTCTGGCTGAAAAAATGCGCGCTGGCGGTGCAGGTATTCCTGCTTTTTATACAGCTACAGGTTACGGAACCGAAGTTGCTGTCGGCAAAGAAACCCGACAGTACGGCGATCGTAACTATATTTTGGAAGAGTCCATAACCTCAGACTTTGCCATTATTAAGGCCTGGAAAGCAGACCTACACGGCAATGCTATCTACCGTATGACGGCACAGAATTTCAATCCTATGGCTGCAACTGCCGGCAAAATTACGGTTATGGAGGCGGAGCATATTGTTGAGCCAGGTGAGCTGGACCCCGCGCAGATCCATACACCGGGCATATATGTAAATCGGCTGATTCAGGGTGACTCGGAGAAGCGCATTGAACAGCGCACCACTCGTCAAGCCTCGGAGAAAAGTTAATGGGCCTTAGCAGAGATCAAATCGCCCAGCGAGTAGCGCGCGAAATTCGAGATGGTTATTACGTAAATCTCGGCATTGGCATACCCACTCTAGTATCAAACTACGTTCCTGAGGATATGGAAGTTTCCGTGCAATCCGAGAACGGATTATTAGGCATGGGCCCCTTCCCTTCAGAAGAAGAAATTGACGCCGACCTTATTAATGCGGGCAAGCAAACCGTTACCTTTAACAAAGGGGCGTCCATATTTTCCTCGGCAGAATCCTTTGCCATGATTCGCGGTGGCCATGTAGACCTAACGGTCTTGGGCGCCTTTGAATTAGATGTACAGGGGAATATTGCCTCTTACATGATTCCCGGAAAACTTATCAAAGGCATGGGTGGCGCAATGGATTTAGTTGCCGGCGCAGACAATATTATTGTCACCATGATGCATGCCGACCGACACGGAAATTCAAAGTTATTGTCAAAATGCACTCTGCCGCTAACTGGCGTTGGTTGCATCAAAAAAATAGTTACTGATCTTGCCTATATGGAAATCGCTGAGGGTAAGTTTCACCTTATAGAGCGGGCACCAGGTGTTAGTGTTGATAAGATTATTGGCAAAACCCAAGGTGAGCTGGTGGTTTCTGGCGATATACCCGAGATGATATTTTAAATCCAAGGTAGTTAGTTATGAATAATGAACCAACTAAAAATACGATTGTTATCTTGGACGGAGCCCGCACTCCTATGGGCAGCTTCTGTGGTGTATTTAGCTCAGTAACTGCGGTTGAACTTGGCAGCATTGCCATCAAAGCGGCGGTGCAAAAGGCTGGCATTGCAGCAGAAGAAATCGACGAAGTTTACATGGGCTGCGTATTGCAAGCAGGCCTTGGTCAAGCCCCTGCAAGGCAAGCGGCAATTGGCGCAGGCATCCCAAACAGTGCCGGTGCAGTTACGATAAATAAAGTTTGCGGATCAGGAATGCAGGCGATTATTTTTGCTCACGACCAAATTAAACTTGGCAACCAACATCTAGCGGTAGCTGGCGGTATGGAAAGCATGACCAATGCGCCTCATGTACTCCAGAATGCGCGTTCGGGTATCGGTTCCGGCCATAAAACAGTATTGGATTCCCTGTTTCTCGATGGGCTAGAAGATGCCTATACCGGAACTTCAATGGGGATATTTGCCCAGGATACTGCGGACAGAAATGGCCTAACCCGTGAACAGATGGATGCATTTGCCATCGAGTCGCTGAACCGCGCAAACAAAGCCATTGAGCAAAACCTGCTAAAAGATGAAATTGCTCCGGTAACCGTAAAAAGCCGCCGCGAAGAAATTCTGGTAGAACATGATGAGCAGCCGCAGAAAGCAAGGATCGAAAAGATATCAAAGTTGCGTCCAGCCTTTACTAAAGACGGCACCATTACCGCTGCAAATTCCAGTTCGATATCAGATGGAGCTTCGGCTATTGTATTAACCAGCGAAGAATACGCCCACGAAAAGGGCTTGCAGCCAAAAGCGAGAATCATCGCTTACAGCCGCCACTCCCATAGCCCGGAAGAATTTATTACTGCTCCTATTGGCGCAATTGGGAAGCTTTTTGAAAAGACCGGTTGGAACAAAGATTCAACTGATCTATTTGAAATTAACGAAGCCTTTGCCATGGTCACCATGCTTGCCATAAAGGAGCTTGGTCTGGACCCGACCAAGGTGAATGTTAATGGCGGGGCCTGCGCTCAAGGCCACCCCTTAGGATCTACTGCTAGCAGATTAATAGTGACCCTAGTGCACACACTGGCTCGCTGTGGAGAGAAACGCGGTGTTGCCAGTATGTGTATTGGCGGCGGCGAAGCTCTCGCCATGGCGATAGAACTGGTTTAAAGAGTACTAGAAAACCCAATTATTTGAGGTATGAAATCTAATCAGGTTTTATTAGTCTAGATAGTATTTGGGGTACTTGCTCTGCTGCACCTTGGACTATCCCCGCTCTCTAAAAGGCAGGTCGAGGCAGAGGTGAAGTGATGCCCTCTCCGCCGATGATGAAATCCCTGGTAGTTACTTGGACCGCATCATCGGAACTAAAAACGGTAACATCTTTCTAGTCGCTTCCTCAGGATGGACCATATTCACTAGTCCGCTTGATATCCGACGAATTCGATTTGGATTTTGCGTCATCGTAACAAATACGCCGGTTAGTGCCATATACCGCCAGTACACTTCCTCAATGCTTAGATCTGGTAATGCCCTACTAAAGGCGAAGATGAATCTCTTGTGCAGATTTGAGTAACAGCGAGACATGATCGACTGCATCTCTTCGGAGGGGTCGAGTGCCATTCTGCCCAAAAACCTCATGTAATTCGCCAGCCCTGTATCAGTGCTTTGAGCTGCCTCAAGACCCGGCAAAAAAAACGCTGTAATTACCGATTCCAAATCCAACGGATTACTGCGAGCTACTGCTTCATTTAACAATTTGTAACGTTTTTCATCTAGCTGATTCACACGCCGGTCCGTTATTTGGTAAAGCAGCTCATTGCGGGTCTTAAAATGATAAGAGAGAGTCCCGATACTGACTTTTGCTTTACGACCGATTTCGCGAAAGGACACATCCAACCCATGTTCTGCGAAAAGCGTTTCCGCTACATTCAAAATGTGTTGTGCCGTTTGAGATTGAAAAGCATCGCTGGAATTACTTGGCTTCTGCTCACGGCGCCAGCGGTAATAGGTAGGCTTAGCAATGCCGAGCTTCTCGCAGGCTACCTTAATTGTAAGGCCAGATGACACCAAAGAATCTACCTGCGAGAGGCTCTGCCGAATTTCACTGTTCTTATTAATAGTTTTGCTAAGCATATATTGGCGACCTCCTAACTAGAACCTATGACTTAAACCATTGAACTCATCCGACTATATTTCACGATATACTGACAAGTAAACTCACTAATACAACCTCAAAAAACTGGCCTCAATTCGACTTTGGCGGAGAACCTTCAAAGGCTCTTTGCAGCAATGCCCGAACTCCGTTTCTTGTGACTGACTCAGGATTCACAATCGTTTTCTCTATAACGACCTCAGCAGCCCTATCAAGGTCACTTTCGAGAATCCCGATTTGACTCAACGCTTGAGGTGAATCCAACTCTCGAGCCAACTGGTACATGCCCATCGCGGCGTCTTCTACACCCAAAACTTCTGCAATGCGCTTAGTACCTTTTGCTGCCGCGCGCGCGTTGTAAGAAATGCTATACGGAAGAAGAATCGCATGAGTCTCAGCGTGTGGCGTGTTAAAGATACCACCGAAAGTGTGACAAAGGCGATGATGAATACCAGTGGAACCCGTACCTAGAGCAGCGCCAGCCATGCAGGCTCCATAGAGGGCTAGCGAGCGGGCTTCAATATTTTTAGAATCTTGTTTGATTATGGGCAGCGCCTTCACCAACGCACGAACAGCATCGAGAGCTAGGCTCGATACAATAGGATTTGGATAGTCAGTAGCTACATTCACCACTGCTTGAGCCATTGCATTCAACCCACTAACAACGGCAAATTTAGATGGCAATGAAAGGGTCAATTCGGCGTCATATATCGTAAGAGATGGAACAACGCGATAATCCCGATTGGTAACCTTTCTACCCGCTTCAGTAACGGCCCATATGTCCGTCATTTCGGAGCCTGCGTAGGTGGTCGGGATGGCAATGTTACTTATTCCTGATTTCATTACCAGAGCTTTGCCAAGTCCAGTGGTTGATCCACCACCAACAGATACTGTGCAATCTGCCTTAGCAA
>TARA_B110000483_G_scaffold236930_1_pt1 | contig 15233 bp, 13 predicted proteins | sample TARA_B110000483 | Tara Oceans TARA_B110000483 (sample SAMEA4398176) | marine metagenome | biome: Polar Biome; feature: [SRF] surface water layer (ENVO:00010504); material: water (ENVO:00002006), including particulate matter (ENVO:01000060) such as... | depth 5 m
TTGAAATAAATTTCTTTTCTTTTTCCATAATTTCTTTGCTATAATTCGGGGCTAAAATAATAAAATAATCTGGTAGATTTTTTTCAGCATTTTTTCTAGAAATTATTGGAATATGATCTACAGGAGAGAATTTTCCCTGTTTTGCTTTAGAGTCATCTACAAAATATTTTAAATGTCTTTGATCTATTCCTGAACATCTTAAAATTGTCATACCCTTAGCTGCCGCACCATAACCAGCAACAGTTTTTTTATTTTTTATTAAGTTCAGTATTATATTTCTTAATTTTTTACTTATTCTATTAACATTCTGTTGATACAGATTTGATGTTTTAAAAGAATTTAAATTACTCTTATTTTCTTCGTTGACTAAAAGTTTATATCTTTTAGTTTTTTTTCTTTTATCAGAAGAAATGTATAACCTTAATGAGCCACCTTGTGCTGGTGTTACAACTGCATCAAAAATTGACATTTTATAATTTTTCAAAAATTTATTCCAAACATCAACAGAAAAATATGAGAAATGATCATGATATATTAGAGAATAATTAATATTTTTAACCATACCCCCCCAATAATTACACTCAAAAATAAAGGTCCCTTTTTTGTCTAACAATAGCTTAACTCCACTCATTAAATCTCTCAGGTCATTTAGGTGTGCTATACAATTATTACCATATATAATTTTTGGACTTCCCCATTCTTGCTTGATTTGTCTAGCAATATTCTCTGTAAAAAATTCAGGTACGGCTGTTATTCCTCTCTTTAAACATCTTAAAACGACATTGGTTGATGGATCGACACCTAAAGTCTGATACTTATTTTTAAAAAATTTAAGCATTACACCATCATTAGACCCTATCTCTAATACAAAATTATTTTTCTTTAAAAATCTTTTTTTTAATTCATCAGCATAAACTTTAAAATATTTATCTAAACTTGGCATGTCTGATGAAAAATACAAATAATCAACTTTTTTATAAATCTCATTGGCATCTATAAGTTCAACTAATTGAACTAATTTACATTTTACACATTGTTTTACATGCAATGGGAAAACTGGATCTTTTTTTTTTAAATCCTTTTTTTCAACTAAGCTATTAACTAGAGGATTATTACCAAAATTTACAACCGTCTTAAATTTCCTGCTATCACACATTCTACAGGTTTTATTTTTTATAACTTTCATTTTATTTTGATTTACTTTCTACAAAGTTCTTAAGCCATTCTAGAACTTTTACTTTAGGTTCCCATTCAATTAATTTTTTACCATTTGATAAATCAGCTTGGTGAGCTTCAACTTCAAAAGATCTTTTAGGTATAAACTTAATCTCTCCACCAATTGTTTTTGCAATATCTTCCATAGTTGTCATAATACCTGTGCCAACATTTATTATTTCTCCATTAAGAACTTTATCTGACTCTATAGCAGCAATAAAAGCATTTGCCACATCCTTAACATAAATAAAGTCTCTTCTTCCAGTTCTAAAAGCGGATTGAGCAGTTGTTTCGGTCAATGTTATTGGCTGATTGTTTATTTTTGATTTAATGAACGCACTTAAAGCAGTATCTTTTCTCTGGTTTTCTCCATAGACTTGAAAAAGTCTAAGTACACCAGTTTTTAAATCATATCTTTCACTCCACATTTTGCACAAGTATTCACAAGATAGTTTTTGCCAAGAATAAGGCTCAATCGCATCAGACTTCATATCTTCTTTCCACGGAAGTGGGTTATTACCATAAAGAGAAGCTGTAGATGAAAAAATAAATTTTTTTACTTTTGCCTTAGTGGCGTTATCCAATAAAATAGTTGTCATGGTGATGTTATTTTCGGTAGATGAAACAGGATTTGCAATCGTAAATGGAATATTTGTAACCCATGCCAAGTGAATTATATAATCAAATCTACTTAATTCCTCAATTGTTAGATCTCTGACATCTTTTTTAATATAATTACATTCTTTAATAATATCTTCATCACTTGGGTCATTCAAATCTATACCCGTCACATTAAATTTATTTTTCAGTCCAGCCTCTATAATGTGTGGTGCAATGAATCCAGATGAGCCGGTTATTAAAATATTTTTCATGAAAGTCCCCTTATGTACTATATTTATGAGAAAATACAAATTTATTTATTATTATTTTATTTAACTTATTGAGTAAAAAGTTAAGCAAAGACTTAAAATATATAAATTGTTATGTAGGTTTATTACCAAAAAGATATAATAAGGATATCTTAGCAAAATTAATTAAGTGACTATTAAATTAAATCAAATACAAATTGGAAAATGAAAAATAAAAATGAGATAATTAAAAAAGAATTTAATGAAATAATAGGGATTTTAAACCATTATGAGCTATCAAAAAATACTAGTTTCACCAAATTATGCGATCTAACAATTGCTGCATTTAAAAAAAAGAAAAAAATTATTTTTTTTGGTAACGGTGGAAGTGCGGCAGATGCTCAGCATTTAGCAACTGAATTTGTGGTCAAATATAGTAAAAAAAGATCTGCTTTACCTGCAATATCACTGGCTACAGATACATCAATTTTAACTGCAATAGGTAATGATTTTGCTTTTAAAAATATTTTTTCAAGGCAGATTGAGGCAATCGGAGAAAAAGGTGACATTGCTATCGCAATAACAACTTCAGGAAATAGTATTAATCTTATTGAGGCGATTAAAACTGCAAATAAAAAAAAAATTACTACATTTTGTTTCTCAGGTAATTTGGGGGGGAAATTAAAAAAATATGTAAAATACCCAATAATAATTCCATCAAAGAAAACTTCGGCAATACAAGTTATAGAAATAATGATAGGACAAATATTCTGTGAAATAGTAGAAAAAAAATTTTTATAACAATGAAGCCTATTGACTTGGTGATATTAGCTGGAGGAAAAGGTAAAAGATTAAGGTCAATTACAAAAAATAAAATTCCAAAACCTCTTGTTAAGATTAATAATATCCCTTTTCTAGACTATCTAATTAATTATTTATCAAGATTTGGAATTAGAAAAATTATTATATTATGTGGATATAAAGGAAATCAAATTTATAAAAGATATAATAATACGAAAGTAAATGGAAAAATTATTAACTGTAAAATTGAAAAAAAAGAAATGGGTACTGGTGGAGCGCTAAATCTTATTAAAAATAAAATTAGTAAATATTTTTTCTTAGTAAATGGTGATACATTTTTTAATATTAACTTAGATAACTTAAAAAAAAAAATGGATAAGAATTATTCAGCAATGATGGTGTTATCGACCGAATTTAAAAAATCGAAAACTAAAAAACTTTTAAACCTGAAACTAAATAATAAGAGCGAGCTAATAAACAAAAAATCTAAACTTATAAATTCTGGAACATATCTTTTTTCAAATAAAATTTTTGAATATTTAAATACAAAGAATCAATCGCTTGAAAGTGAGATAATTCCAATATTAATAAAAAAAAAAAGGATATTTGGAGTAAAAAGCCGTGCTAAGCTGATCGACATTGGGACTCCAAATAATTATAAAATATCTAAATATCTTTTGTCAAAGCAAAACTTTTGAATTTATTACATAATTTATTTACATCATATTCTAAACAAAAGTCCTCAAAATTTTTAGAATTTAAAAAATTTGAAATATTTCTTAAATAAATTTCATATTCTTTATCATTAATATTTTTTAAAAAATCATAAAGTTCACTAATAGAATTAAAATTATTTAAATTTACAATACAATTTCCAGGTATAAACTTTTCTATATCCTTTGGTCCCAAGTAAACTGGGACTGTGTTGGCTAAAAAACAATGAAAAATTCTTGTAGTAATAAATCCGGGATAACTTGAATTCTCGATACAAAAGTCAAATTTATATTTACTTATAGTGTCAATTTTATTATCAACAAAACCTTTGTAAACTTTTAGGTTTAGATAGAAATATTTTTTTAAGACTGGGAGTCTATATATTTTATTTATAATTCTATTAACAATATGCAAAATTCTATGACCTTTTATTTTTTTTAAAATCTTTGGAAACCATCCATTTCCAATAATTTTATACTTATCCCAATCAGATCCATATAAATGAAAATTTAGTGGTTGATTATTTTCGAACCATTGAATTATTTCAATTTTTTTTTCATGATTAGATGTTGGATGATATGAAGGCCTATTAGCTACTAGAAAACTTGAAAAAAAAAATTTATTATTTTTTATTCGTTTATTATTTTTAGAAATATTTGTATGTCCATTTATAAAAAAAAATTTTTTATCATCTACAATATTACGATTAGATGTAAAAATATAATCAAATTTTTTAAATGTTTTTTTTTCATGCATTACACTATTAACTGCTGGTGGTTCATTAATTTGTAAAATCTTAATTTTTTTTGGGGGCAACAAACTAATTATATTTGGATGATATTTTGTAAAACCTATAAAATAAAATATATCTACCTCATTTTTGTCAGTATAATTTTGAAGGTGTTTAATTTCAATTTTATTATCATATAATAATAAATGTAATTTTCTCAAAAAAAGATTATCGTGATCAAAAAAATTAAATGAATTTGATTTTTCTATATCATTTTTTATTGCCTGCTCATCCAAACCCTTATTAAAATCATAGGTTGAGTAAATCTCAATATTACTAGTTACTAGAGCAATTTTCATAAAGAATAAAATAATTATTTAAAATTTTCTTTTAAATTATTTTTTTTTAAAAAATCTTTGTAGGCAAATTTAATTCCAATTTTAATACTGGTAATTTTTTTTAATCCTATAGACATTTGTTTTTTTAAATTGAGTTTTTTTCTATAAACACCATCTAAAATATTTAAATTAAATAAAATTTTTCCTCTATAGTTTATTACTTTTGATATAACAGATGATAAATTTTTTATGCTTAACTCCTGATTAGATCCTAAATTTATCAAATTTTCAAAATTAGTAATTTTTTGAAATTTTTTTTTTGACATAGACATTATTCTTATAGAGTAAGACGCACAATCACTCACATATAAAAACTCTCTTTGAGGCTTACCTGTTCCCCACAAAGAAACTGATTTTAAATTTTTTGTTTTAGCATCATGAATTTTTTTTATCAAAGCTGCAACAACATGAGAGTTTTTCGAGTCATAATTGTCTCCAGGACCATATAAATTATTTGGTATTATCACTCTAATGTCCATATCGTACTGATGAGCATATGCTTGACAAAGTTTTAAACCAGCGATTTTAGCAATTGCGTATGGTTCATTTGTCTTTTCTAGTGGTCCTTCCAATAAATCTTTTTCCATTATTGGTCTATTTGCTTTAGGATAAATGCATGAAGAACCAAAATATAAAACTTTTTTAACATTTGTTAAATATGCAGCATGAATTATATTTGTTGTAATTTGTAAGTTTTCATAAATAAAATTTGCTGGAAAATTACTATTTGCATAAATACCTCCAACTTTAGCTGCACAAATATAAACTTCATCAATTTTATTTTTTTTAAAAAAATTTAAAACTTTGCTTTGATTTAATAAATCTAATTTTTTTCTCTTTCTAGAGATTAAAATATTATTTTTCAAAAGTTTTTCTTTAATAGCAGAACCTAACATTCCAGTTTCACCTGCTATAAAAATTTTTTTTTTCATTAATTAAAATTATTTTTTAAGTGCAATGAACCTAATACTATTTTTATAACATATAACTTATGATATATATATTGGATCATATTATTCCATATTTATTAGTATTGAATCTTTTACTAAAATTTTCATGTAACTAACTATTATTTGAGTAATATATTATCTGAGAACCTGTATAATCAAATCTAAATGGGACATGCAAAAATTTATTTAATTTATTCAAAATTTTAGAATGATTCTTTTTTTTTGCATAAAAAACCATAAAACCGCCATTACCTGCACCCAATAATTTCCCTCCTATAGCTCCATTTTTTATAGCAGTATTATAAATTTCATCAATTTTACTATTAGTAATATTCGATGAGAGTGATTTTTTTAATTCCCATTGATAATTTAATAATTCACCAAATGTATCTAAATTTTTTTTCTTTCTTAAAATATCTTCTGCTTCGTCTACTAAGTTATAAATTTTTTCATACTTTGTTTTATTTATATCTATTTTAGAAATTTGTTCTTTAGCAACATTGTCTGCTTTTCTAGAAAGTCCAGAAAATACTAATAACAAATTATCTTGAAGATCGTGCTCATATTTTTTATCAAGCACTATTGGGTTTACTAGGACTTCTGCTTGGCCGCCAAAATCAATTCTATTTAATCCTCCAAATGCAGCAGCAGATTGATCTTGTGAACCAACATTTTCACCAATTTTTTTTTGCTCAATAAATAATGCATCATTTGTTAGTTCTTTTTTAGTTAACATTTTTCCTTTTAATGCTGAAAAAGCATTTAACAAACCAACTGTAAAAGATGAGCTGGATCCTAATCCTGATAATGCTGGTAGATCGGCATTATGAACAATTTCTATTCCATCTTTAATTTTTAAATATTTTAAACATTCTCTGACCGATGGGTGTCTTATATCTTGAATTCTAGATCTTTCCTCTCTTTGATAATATCTAATACAATACTTGTATTTAAAAAAAGGTGGCAAATATCTTGTGTTTATATAGCAGTATTTATTTATGGTTGTACTTATTACTGACCCTTTATTTTTTTTATACCATCTAGGATAATCTGTTCCTCCTCCAAAAAAAGATATTCGAAAAGGGGTTCTTGAAATAATCATTTATAATTTACCATATTTAAATGATTCCAAAAATTTTTTGTCTACCACCTTGTGCTTTCCATTGATTAGGCGCACAGTTTTTTTTACTCCACCAACATCAATATATGGCCCAGGATATAACGGATTTGCTGATCTAATTTTGAGTTTAATAGTTTTTTTTGAGTCTTTTTTTAAATCAATATTTAATAATTCTCTAATATAATTTTTTTGATATCTTGGCTTTCTTTTCCACTGGTTCTTAGAAATTGGAATTTTTTTTTTTTTAATAATTATATCCATAACTTCAAAAAAAATTTGTAGAACAGTTACTAAAGTCCTACCCTGTACAGAAGAAAAATCATCAGATAAATTAATTGGAAATCTTTTTTCAATTAAAACTCTGCCTGTATCAGGTTTAGAAGTTAATTCATGACATGTAACTCCTGAAAACTTTTCTTTATTAAATATAGGATAACTATAGCATCCTGCTCCTGGATTAAATATCGAACCAGGGTGAATATTTATTGCTTTAATTTTTGCTTTACTTAATATTTGATCAGAAATTATTTTTTGATAGCCTATTGAAATTATAAAATCATATTTTTTATTTATTATATTAGTTGGCTTATCAATAATTTTAGAATTTGGAAAATTCTTTATAATATAATTTCCCATTATATCTGAATACCAAGTTTTTCTTGTTAAAAATAAAATTTTCATTGTTCGAAATTTAGAAATAAATCATTTTTAGAGATATAATAATTTTTATTAAGTGTATATAAAATAAATATTTTAATGAAAAAAAAATTTAAAATTGTGAACATGTAATTAAGATTATCTAGATTTGATATAATTACTTAATTTTATTTACAGAATCTATCAATGCTGATGAAATATAATTCTCTTGTTCTTCATTAATTTGTGAATGCATGATTGGACATAAAAGTCTATCAGTTACAAATTTTGTATGCTTTAGGTTGGGTACACCAAATTTATTTTGAATATATTTCCATCTTTTGTTTATAAATTTTGGAACAGAACAAACGATTCTATATTTTTTTTCTAATATATTTGCTAACTTGTCTCTTTGAGATTCATTATAATCTGAAGATAACATTAATGGATACATGTAATAAATATTTTTTGAATAGTTTGTATCTTTTGGTAATATAAATTTCTCACACCCCTTTAGATTTGAGTCTCTTCTTTTTGAATTTTTTCTTCTTAAATTATTAGATCGATTTAATTTCTTTATTTGTTCAATACCAAAAACTGCTTGCAGCTTGGACATTCTATAATTCATTCCCCAAGATTCTTCACCACCATAACTTCTCATTTGATTGAGTTCTTTAGCTAAATAATCACTATCAGTAGTAATCATTCCTCCTTCACCCATAGTAGTCATGGGTTTGGCTGTGTGAAAACTAAATATCTCACAATAACCTCCAGTTCCTATTTTTCTATTCTTGTAATTGCCCCCTGCAGCTCTCGCTGAGTCATAAATTACATAAATTTTATTCTTATTTTTTCTTGAATAATTTTTTGCTAGTTCATCTATAGAGTCCATATCGCAAGATAGACCTGTTAAATGAACTGGAAGAATAACTTTAGTTTTTTTTGTAATTTTTTTTTCCAGATCACTAAGATCAATGTTTAAAGTTTTTGGATCAATATCAACAAAAATGCACTTGCATCTATATCGCAGAAGAACCATATGCCAAGCCTTAAAATTTAATGCTGGCGCTATAACTTCATCGTTAGGCTTTAAATTCAAAGTATTTAAAACCATATCAAAACCATCTCCGTTATTAGAAACTGCTATTGCATATTTTGTCCCACAGTATCTTGCAAAATTACCCTCAAACTTTTTTACTTCTAATGGATTTGGGCCAAATCCTATTGACCAATGTTTTGATTTTTCTAACGCTTTAACAACAGCATCAATTTCTTTTTTATCATAAAAACTTCCAAGATTTGGTTCGCCAAACCATTTTGATTTTGGTTTTGGTCTTTTTTTTTTAAGTATATCTTTGATAAATTTTTTTTCTAGCATATCAAAGGCTAGCTTCCTCGCAAACTCTAATTATGTCATTAATTTCTGACTCTTTTAATTCTGGATAAGTCGGTAATATAAAACATCTTTCATATATATTATTTGAAATTTTACCTTCAAATTTTCCATACCTTGAAGACCAAAAATTATGCCGTCCAAGATTACCATGACTCCACACCCTATTTTCAATTCCATTTTTATCTAAATTTGCAACTATATTTTTTCTATGCTGATGAGATGAAGCCATAATACCAATATGCAAACTGACAGGCCAACAGTCATTTATTTTTTGAAATGAAAATTTATCACTCATATTATTTATATATAACATGTGATTTTTATTTCTTCCCTTAAATACCTCGTCAGCTTTATCTATTTGTCTTAAACCTATATATGCTTGTAAATCTGTACTTCTAAGATTAAAACCAGGATAGATAAAATTAAAAGCTCCATTTTCAATATCAAAATGAACTGTTTTTCTTAAATTACTAGTAGAGTTGTCACTTAAATCTTTTGTCCAACCATGACTTCTCAAGGCTAAAAGCTTGTCATATAAATCATTATTAGATGTGTTTATCATGCCTCCTTCTATAGTTGAAAGCTGGTGCCCAAAATAAAAAGAATAAGTAGACATGTCTCCAACTGTACCTATATTTTCCCCATCTCCAAATTTTGCACCAACAGATGCACAGCAATCCTCCATAATAAATAAGTTATGTTTTGACTTTAATTTTAAAATTTTATTTTTATTTACCGGCACTCCTAGTGGATGAACTATAATTATTCCTTTTATATCATTTTTTTCACAAATTTTGTCAACTTCATCAAAATTGATACCATAATCATCTTTGTCAGCATCCACCATAATAGGTTCCAAACCAAACTGAATCATTGGAGATATGCTTGTTACCCATCCACAAGAAGGAACAATCACTTTGTCACCAACTGATAAATTTCCATTTATCATTGCTGCATAAACCATCAAAGTATTTGCTGATGATCCAGAATTAACAAAAACTGAATCTTTTGTACCTATATAATTTGCCCATTTTTCTTCAAATTTTTTTGTAATTGGGCCCATTGTTAACCTGGGGTTAGTTTCTAACCATTTAATAAGGTAAGAAATATCATCTTTATCAATTGGACTATTTGCTAGTGGATATTTAATTTTCATTTTATTTTTGACCTATACCAATCTATAGTTTCTTTTAGACCATCTTTGAGACTAATTTTCATTTCAAATTCTAACAATTTTTTTGCTTTATCAACATTTACTTTTCTGACAGGTATAGTTGTAGGTTTTGTGTTGTCAAATTCAATTTTTGAATTTTTATTATCAGTTAAATCTAAAATAATTCTTACAATATCTTTAATTTTATACTCTTTACCAGAGCCAATGTTTACTGGATCTGAATTAGAATTCTTTTCTAATAATAAAAAACAGCCTCTCACCAAATCCCTAATATGTAAAAAATCTCTTATCTCTTCTCCATTGCCCCAAACAACATAAGGATTTTCTTTATCTATTGCTCTTTTTATTAGGGCAGGAATTACATGGCTAGTTGATGGGTCAAAATCATCAAAAGATCCATATACCCCAGTTGGTCTACAAATAGCTACTTTTAAACTGGATTTCTGAGAAGCAAAATTACCAAGAATTTCAGTATATCTTCTGCTCCAGCCATAACCATAATATATTTCTGCAGGGTCTTCTTTAAACATTTCATCTTCCGTTACAGCATGATTGTATGGGGGGTAGCCTGTCGTTCCACTAGAAAATAATAAAATTTTTTTTACATTTTGCTTCATTGCTGCTTCTAATATTCTTAATGTAACAATTAAATTTGTAGAAATTGCAGTCATTGGGTTATTTACCGTCATTCTTGCTGCAGAAACCATCCCAGCAGCATGAAAAATATAATCTACATTTTGACAAACTTTTAAACAATCATCTAAATTATTTAAATCAGCCTTAATAGTCTTTATTTTTTTTGAATTAAAACTAAGTTTTCTTTTATGGATTGGTACAATTATTTTTACATTAAAACGAGATAATTCTTTTACAAAATTTGTTCCAACAAAACCTGTGCCTCCCGTAACTAAGACTGTCTTATTATCAAAGTAACTCATTTATTTTTGATTAAACGCATTAAATTTTAAATCTACTGAATTAATATTTGCCAAATACCATTCTATAGTTTCATCTATGCCATCTTTTAAACTTGTCACTGGAAAAATTGAATTACTTTTTGCTAATTGAGTATTTAAAACTCTAATCTTGTCTCCCATTGGTTTATCTTTTTCAAATATTATGTTTGGTTTTTTTTTAATATATTTAGAATTAAATATTACATCTACTAACTCAGAAATAGAAACTCCATCTCCTGATCCAAGATTTATAGGTTCAGAGATTTCTTTTTCAACAACCTCTACCATCATTCTAGCTATATCTGCTGAATATACAAAATCTCTAACTGGGGTTCCGTCTCCCCAAATCTTTACTTCACCGTTATGATTACAAAATTTTTTTATAAGAGACGCAACAACCATTGAGTTTTTTTCATCAAAATTTGAAAAAGGTCCATATATGTTGGCTGGTCTGACTATATAAATTTTATTCCAATCATATTGCTTCTTATATGCCTCAACTTGTAGCTCGCCCATTCTTTTTGCCCAACCAGCAAACTTATCATTTTCTGAGGGATTATTTTCCCACATTTTATTTTCTATCATCTCACCTTTATTTGAGTAAACACCGTAAGTGCTTGTATACATATATTCCTCAACATCAGCTAATCTGGCTCCCTCAAGCATATTAAGGGCTGTTAACAAATTTCCCATCATAAAAGTTGCTGGATTTTTAAAATTTGTTGCTGGTGATCCAGTTGCACCAAGTAGAGAAAAAACAATATTCTTACCCTCACATGCTTTTTTACAATTTTCTTTCACAGACATATCTAATTTGTAATATTCTTTTATTCCCTTTGGTGCTATATCCTCATTATCTAATGAGCAGACATAAACATCCGCACCTAATTCGACTAGTTGCTTGGTTAATTGTTGACCAACAAGACCTGTACCTCCGGCAACTAATACTTTTTTATTCTGAAATTTATTTTTCAAGACTACTCCATTGTACTCGAGCTACCTTTTTTATCACTGTCAGGTAAAGCAGGAGTTTCCCATCCATCTAGAGGTTTGATTTTCATATTTTTTTTAAACTCCTCTCTAGAAACATATGGGTACATATCTTCGATAGGTGTATTCCAACCAAAAATTCTTGGTTCATAAGTGTGAAATTCATGACAATTTACATCTAAAACTATTGGGCCATCATCATATTTTAAGAATTCATTAATCACTTTTTCTGATTGCGAATTTTGAGTTAGCTCCATAGTTTTTACCTTGTATGCCTTGCAAATTTCTAAAAAATCTGGTGGATTATATCCAACTGGGCCACATGCTTCCATTCTTCCATTAAAATTTGTTTTTTGATAAGCTTTTGTTATTCCATAAATATGATTATTTAAAATTATTGTCTTAAGTTTAATTCTATAATTTACTAAAGTAGCTAACTCTTGAATATTCATATTCATACCACCATCACCAATTACACAAACTGTATTAACTTTTGGGTTTGCAACACATGCACCAAGCCCCCCTGCAAATGAAAATCCCATTGGTGAATTTCCATTATTAGTAAAATATCTCTGTCCAAGCTTTGTTTCAAAAGAATGGTTTGATATAACGATGTTTCCTCCACAATCTCCAACAAAAGTATCATTTTTACCCATTTTTTCGGAGAGTGTTCTTATAAAAGCATATGGATGTACATAATTATGATTTCCAAAAAACTCTTTTTTAACTGGATCATATTTATTCTTCCAGCCTAAACAAGTATTAAGCCATTCTTTTTTTATTTTGTCAGGGTTTTTTTTAATTTTACTCTTGATTAATTCATCAGTAAGTAACCCTATAAATCTTTTTGCATCACATTGAATATTTTCATCAAACTTTAGTTGTTGCCATTTAGTTTTTAAATTTGCTGGATCAATGTCTACCATATATTTTTTTGCTTCTCTTGCAAAGGATTGGACATTACCCCCTGTAATTCTTCCAGATAATCTGCAGCCTATAGTCATTAGTAAATCAGAATTTTGAATGCCAAAATTTCTTCCAGCACCTCCATAGGTTCCTACTCTTCCACAGTAATTAGAATAGTCGCTAGTTACAATATCAAGCGCATTCCATGTTGGAAAAACTGGAATATTCATTAATTGACCTAATTTTTGTAATTCTTTTATCGCTCCAGAAGTTCTAACACCCCCACCAACTAATAAAGCTGGTCTTTTTGATTTCTTAAAATCTTTAATAAATTTTTTTATTTGATTTGTTAACTTAGATTTTTTGGTATTAGCTTTTTTTTCCTTAAAACCTTTTAGTTTTTTTACATCAACGTATTTTTTCTGAATATCCATTGGAACATCCAAAACAATTGGGCCTGGCCTTCCAGACATTGCCAAGTGATAACAATGTTCTAGCTCATATCTAATTTTTTTTGCATCAGTAATCATGATGGATTTTTTTGTAATTGGTTTTGTAATACCAACTATATCTGTTTCCTGAAAACCTATTTGTCTAACCTGCTTATCTGGTCTTAAAAACTGGGTTTTAATTTGTCCTGTAATAAAAATTGCTGGAACAGAGTCGTAAAAACAATTTGCAATAGATGTAACAAAATTTTGGCCACCAGGGCCACTTGTTGCAATTGCTACACCAGGTAAGTTTTTAATTTTTGCATAACCCTCAACTGCAAAACCTGCTGCTTGCTCGTGCATTATAGATACATATTTAGTTTTTTTAATTCTTGTAAAAGCATCAATTAAATCTCCATTAGCTGCACCATAAACAACAAAAATTTTATCTATACCTTTATCAGCAAAAAATTTAATTATGTAGTCCGCTACTTTTATTTTCATATCTATCTACTTAAGTAAAAATTTTTTTTATTAACTTTTTTTCTCCAATAATTTAACAAATCTAACATTGTTCTTTCAAATTTATACTCTGGTTGCCACCCTGTATGTTTTTTAAATTTTGAAGTATCTGGTACTTGTAAATCAGCATCTATAGGTCTTAATCTATTTTTGTCAACTTCATACTTGATTTTTTTATTTGATTTTGAAATCAAAAATTTCAAAATATCTTCAACAGTACAAGTATAACTTCCCCCTATATTATAAACTTCTCCTGCAACAGGGTTTTTTGTCAGTAGCAAATAATATGCCCTTACTGCATCTCTAACATCCGCAACTGTTCTTAAACTTTTTAAATTTCCTACTTTGACAACTGGTTTCATCATTCCTGCTTCTATCATTGCAATTTGTTTTGCAAAGGAAGACTCTGCGAATACATCTCCTCTTCTTGGCCCTGTATGGGTAAACATTCTAGTTGTCATAATTTTCATTTTATATGCTTCTGCGTAAAATCTTGCAACTAAATCAGTTCCTGTTTTAGATATAGCATAGGGTGAGGCTGGATGAAAATTACATTCCTCATTTATAGGCAGCATTTCTTTTGGCACTCTCCCAAAAACCTCCGATGATGAACACACATGAATTAATGCATTTTTTTTATATCTTTTAAGTGATTCTAATAAATTTGATGTACCAACAATATTTGTTTCATATGTATCTTTAGGCATGTCAAAGCTTGTTTTTGGATAACTTTGTGCAGCTAAATGAAATACATAATCTGGTTTTATATTTTTAATTATTAAATCTAAAGTATGAGGCTCTCTGATATCCCCATACTCTAAAAAAATTCTTTTACTTAAATTTATATTTTTAATGTGGGAACTAATATTCTCCAATGGACTTCTCCACCTTATAATTCCATAAATATTCCAGTTTGTTTTTTTGTACAAGTAATCCAACAAATGTGATCCTACCATTCCTGTAATTCCTGTGATAAGTACTTTTTTTGGCATTATTTTTAACTATATTTAGTGAATATTAAGTAATTTATTATTAGTAATTATCAACAAATTAAAAAATAATCACCTTAAAATTATTTTTTTTAATGTTTTATTATACTAATTTCTTATTTAATTAGAGATTTCTAATTTTTTATTAATAGCATCTATCAGTTGCTCTCCATATAGTTTTAGGCCTTGCTTAGTTTTGTGAGCTGTATCAAATACCATTAATTTCTCATTTCTAATAAAAGGACAAGAGTAGGATTCATCAAATTTTTTACATTGTAAATCATAGCCCGAGGTAAAATCTACTTTGTTATTTATTGCCCATTTTTTAATTCTTTTAGCTGCCATGTATGTGTCATGGTGAAGTAAACGGCCATATAAAAGATCTAAATATTTTTCATCCCCTATAGATAGATTATTAATTTTTATCTTTTTCATTAACCAGATTGGGTCTGTAAAA
>TARA_B110000483_G_scaffold25799_1_pt1 | contig 15222 bp, 10 predicted proteins | sample TARA_B110000483 | Tara Oceans TARA_B110000483 (sample SAMEA4398176) | marine metagenome | biome: Polar Biome; feature: [SRF] surface water layer (ENVO:00010504); material: water (ENVO:00002006), including particulate matter (ENVO:01000060) such as... | depth 5 m
CTTTCACAGTTTCGTAATCAAGTTGAAGTTTGATTAACAGTTTTGTCGTAGGATCATTTTCATTTCTTAATATGCAAAGCAAAAGGTGGGCAGTATTAATAGATTTTCCTTGAAAAAGTTTTGCCTCTAAAAATGTCGTTTTTAATGCTCTTTCAGCTTGTCTTGTAAGATGTAAATTTTTTTTGTGATTTAGATCAAAATCATTAATTGGATTTGGAGGACTTAATATTTCAACTTTTTTCCTCAAGTAATCAAGGTCAATTTCTAGTGAGTTTAAAATAGAAATAGCTTTTCCACCCCCATCTCTCAACATACCAAGTAACAGATGCTCTGTTCCAATAAAATCATGACCAAGCCTCAAAGCTTCTTCTTTACTGTAAGTAATAACATCTTTTACCCTTGAAGAAAAATTATCATCCATTCTTAAATACTAATTAAATTATAAGCTAGTAAATAGACAAAAAAAATAAATTAATTCCAAGTTTTTTAACCTGTAATTAAAGATTTGTATTAAAATAAATATGTTAATAAAATTATGTAAAATTCTAAAACTATATTGCACAAATAACTGAGGTAATTATTATATTTGATAAGTTATAATTTAAAGAACAAAACTATACTAAAAAATAAATATGAGCGAAGGAGAAAAACTTATTCCAATTAATATTGAAGATGCTATGAAGTCAGCATACATTGATTATTCAATGTCTGTTATTGTTTCAAGAGCTCTTCCAGATGTAAGAGACGGTTTAAAACCCGTACACAGAAGAGTGTTGTATGGAATGCATCAATTAGGCTTAAGATCCTCAAGTAAATTTAAAAAATCTGCTTTTATTGTCGGAGAAGTTTTGGGTAAATACCATCCACACGGCGATTCATCAGTATATGACACAATGGTAAGAATGGCTCAAGATTGGAGTCTTAGATATCTTCTTGTTGATGGTCAGGGAAATTATGGTTCCGTCGATGGGGATAGTCCTGCTGCAATGCGTTACACGGAAGCAAGAATGCAAAAAATTTCTGAAGAAATGGTTGCTGATTTAGATAAAGAAACTGTTGATCATCAGTTGAATTATGATGATTCAATTATGGAACCAACTGTTTTACCTACAAAAATACCGGCTCTTTTGGTTAATGGCGCTTCTGGTATAGCTGTTGGTATGGCAACTAATATGCCTCCACATAATTTAACTGAAGTTATTAATGGTACAATAGCTTATATTGAAAATAATGATATAACTATTGATGAATTAATTGAATTCGTAAAAGCTCCAGATTTTCCAACTGGTGGAACTATTTATGGTTATGATGGAGTTAAAGAAGCTTTTCATACTGGAAGAGGAAGAGTTGTTATGCGAGCTAAAGCTGAAATTGAAGAAGTTAATGGTAGAGAGTGTATTATAGTTACTGAAATTCCTTATCAGGTAAACAAAGCAGAGATGATTAGAAAAACTGCTGAAATGGTAAATGACAAAAAAATTGAAGGAATTTCTACAATCAGAGATGAATCTGACAGAAAAGGAATGAGAATAGTTTATGTGCTTAAAAGAGATGCAATACCAAATATTGTTTTAAATACATTGTATAAATACACCTCGCTTCAGTCATCTTTTAGTGTGAATAATATCGCTTTAGTTAAAGGTAGACCTCAGATGTTAAATTTAAAGGAAATGATTGGTCATTTCGTAGATCACAGGCATGAAGTTGTAGTAAGAAGAACTAAATATGAATTAAAAAAAGCTGAAGAAAGAGCTCATATTTTAGAAGGTCTAATAATAGCTTCTGATAATATTGACAAGGTTATTTCATTAATAAGATCTTCTTCAAATGCTGACCAAGCAAAAGAAAAGTTAATTGCTGAATTTAAGTTAAGTGATATTCAATCAAAGGCAATAGTTGAAATGAGATTAAGACAACTAACTGGCTTGGAACAAGACAAGCTTAGGTCCGAATATGATGATTTAATGATAACTATTCAAGATTTGAAAGGAATTCTTGATAGTCATGATAGAAGAATGGATATTATAAAAATTGAATTAACTGAAATACTAGACAAATACGGAGACGAAAGAAGATCAATTATTGAGTATGCTGGAGGAGATCTAAGTATGGAGGATATGATTCCAGACGAAAAAGTTGTGTTAACTATTTCTAATGCTGGTTATATTAAAAGAACTCCATTAGTTGAATACAAAACACAACATAGGGGAGGTGTTGGACAAAAGGCATCTACAACAAGAAATGAAGATTTCTTAGAACACTTATTTGTTGGTACTAACCATCAATATATGCTCTTTTTTACCCAAAAAGGAAAATGTTTTTGGATGAGAGTGTATGAAATACCTGAAGGTAGTAAAACCTCAAAAGGAAGAGCTATTCAGAATTTAATTAATATTGAACAAGATGATGAAGTAAAAGCTTTTATATGTACTCAAGATTTAAAAGATGAAGAATATATTAATAGTCATTATGTTATTATGGCCACAAAAAAAGGCCAGGTTAAGAAAACTTCTTTAGAACAATACTCAAGACCTAGATTAAACGGTATTAATGCCATAACAATTAAAGAGGACGATGAATTATTAGAAGCTAAATTAACTACCGGAAACTCTCAGGTTTTAATAGCTGTTAAATCTGGAAAATGTATTAGGTTTGATGAGAGTAAAACACGTCCTATGGGCAGAAATGCTTCTGGAGTAAGAGGAATAAGATTAAAAGATGATAAAGATGAAGTTGTGGGAATGATTTCTGTAAACGATATGGAAAGTGATATTTTAGTTGTTTCTGAAAATGGATATGGAAAAAGATCTAGTCTGGATGCTTACAGAATGACTAATAGAGGAGGTAAAGGAGTTAAAACAATATCCGTTACTGATAAAACAGGTAAATTAGTTTCCCTTAAAAATGTCACCGACAATGATGACTTGATGATTATAAATAAATCTGGAATTGCTATCAGAATGGAAGTGTCCTCACTTAGAGTAATGGGAAGAGCTACACAAGGTGTTAAGCTAATTAATTTAAAAGATAATGATGCAATTGCAGCTGTTGCTAAAGTAGTGCATGATGACGATAACATTGAAGATTTAGAAAATATTGAAGTTGATATTGCTGATGAAAATTTAGATAATAAAAATGATTCAAACTAATTTAAAAATGATAAAAAAACTTATAATTTCAATATTACTATTAACTACTTTCTTTGGTTACACTCAAAAGAAAGAATTAAGAAATGCAGAAAAACGGTTGGATGAGGGTTTTTATAATGAAGCTTTAGATATTCTTTCTCAAATCGAGGGTATTATTTCTTCTTCTGATCAAAAGTATCAAGCACATTATTATTATTTATTGGGATGGGCTAATAAAGGTGATACTAACTTTAATGAAGCTGTATCGTTACTTAGAAAATCAATAGAATTAGATAAGTTAGATAAATATTCTGAAAATTCTAATATTTTAATTGATCAAGTAGAAATAGAATTGGTTAATTCTGCAGTTGAAGACAACAAAAATAAAGATTTCATTAGTGCTTCAAAAAAGTTATATGATGCTTACTCAATAAACCCTTCAAAAGAAGGTAGTTTAACTTATTTATATTTCGCTGCCTCTAGCTCTGTAAACGGAAGTGACTATCAAGTTGCATTAGGTTATTATGATATGTTAAAAGAAATGGAATATACGGGTGTAGTTTCAGAATATTTCATAACTCCACTAAAAACTCAAATTGAAGAAAAGGTTAGTGAAACAGAATATAATCTTTTTAAATCTTCAAAAGATTATACTAACCCAAGAATAGGAAAGACTGAATCTAGACTTCCTGAGATTGTTAAAAATATAGCACTTATTTATGTTCAATTAGGAGAAACTGAAAAAGCTATTAATGCTATTAAGGATGCTAGAAAAATTAATCCCGAGGATTTGAATCTTTTACTTTCCGAAGCTGATTTGTATATGAAATTAGGTGATAAGGATAAGTTTAAAGTCTTAATGAAAGAAGCAATTACCAAAGATCCAGATAATGCTATTTTATATTATAATTTAGGTGTTATTAACGCAGAACAAGGTGAATCTGATGATGCTATGAATTATTATAAAAAGGCACTAGAGTTAGATCCTGATTATGCTGCTACCTATTTAAATTTAGTTGGATTGATTTTGGAGGGTGAAAGCGCTCTGGTTGAACAAATGAACGAATTAGCTACTTCTAATAAAAGAAGTGATTATGAAAAATATGATAAGTTAAAACAAGATAGAGAAAACTTATATACTTCTTGCTTACCCTATTTAGAAAAACTTATTGAAATTGATTCTAAAAATATAGAAGCTTTAAAAACTGCTAAAAATATTTATTATACTGTTGGGGACAACGAAAATTATAAATTAATGACTGCTAAAATTCAAGAATTAGAAAATCAGTAATTTCTATAATAAATGAGCTTGTGAGTTAATTTATTCGTTTCTGAATTGATAATTCCATCTATGTTGATTTTATCTATTCTTATTTTACCATGTGCATGAATAATTTCATTTTTATTTATCATAATCCCAACATGAGTGATTTCTTCAATTGAATCTCCAAAAAAAGCTAGATTCCCGGGAACTATATTTTTTCTTAAAGCAATTTTTCCTTGTGATGCCTGTTGACTGGCATCTCTGTTTATTTTAATACCTAGGATTTTATAAACTAATTGAGAAAAACCAGAACAGTCAATTCCATACAAAGTTCTTCCTCCCCAAGTGTATGGGGAGTTTAAATATAACTTAGCAGTTTCAACAATATCACAATCTTTAGATTCAGTCTTTTTACCTACGTATTTACATTTTAAAAATTTACAAGAACTTATTAAACTCCCAATTGGAATCGAAATCTTTTCATTATCAGAATTTATTATGTATCCCTGTTTGTCTAAAGAATATACAGGATCATTTAATTTTAAAGTATTATAATTTACCTTTTCAATAAAATTAACTTGAATATTATTTATCCATCCCTGATAATTGTCAAATTCGTTTGATATTTTCGACCACTTTTCGTTAAACTCTATTATTCTAAAAATTTCTCCATATAACAATTGGGTTACCATTTCGCTTGAGCTGTTTGGATGTTTTCTTATTGGAACTACACTTAATTCACAAATGCCAAAATCTTTCATATTGTTTTTTACTTAAACTACTAAATTAGATAAGAGTTTATAAATAAATATTTTTATACTTTTGATTCAATTCATTTCAATGAAAGATAAGTTAAATATTTTTTTTAAACTTCAGTCTCAGATTTACAGAATTATTCTTTTTTTAATCACTGTTGTATTCATTGTTTATATAATACCCAAAAAGGGGAAATTTCAGTATGAATTTGCAGAGGGTAAACCTTGGAAATACGAAACTTTAATTTCTCCTTTTGATTTTTTAATACAAAAAAATAAATCTGAAATTGAATTTGAGAAGCTAACAATATCTGCTAAAACTAAAAGATATTATTTGAAAGTTGAAGGAATTTCTGATTCTGTAATTTCTAATATTAGTTTGAAGTTAAAAGATTCATATCCTTATTTATATGAAGAAGGTATAACTAAGTTAAAAAAAATTTATGAACCTGGTTTAATAAATGAATTTGTTGATTTAAATAATGATTCTATTTTTTTAATATCAAAAAATCTTATTAAAAAATTTAAGCGAGAGGAAATTAATTTAATAAATAATTTTTCCTTTGATTCAATTTCTTATAATTCTTCAAAAGACTCTATATCATTTAATAATATTATAAAATTATATTTAAAACCAGATATAATTTATGATGAAATTACTACCAATTTAAACATTGACAACCTTTTAAGTAAAGTCTCTAGCAATAAAGGTTTTGTAAATAACGGAGTTAGGATTATTTCAAGAGGAGAAATTATTGATTCTCAAAAGTTTTCAGTTTTACAATCTTTAAAGTTTAAGTTTGAATCACAAATCTGGTCAAAATCAAACTTTAATTTAGTTACTCTTGGATATTTAATAATTGTTGGAATTATTTTATTTTTTCTATTTCTATTTCTTAAAAAAAATAGATTAAATATTTATTTAAATAATACTAAAATTACTTTTATTTTCTTAATAATTTTGATTTTTGTTTCTATTACCGTTTCAGTTAATAAGTTTCAGCCAAATTATATATATGTTGTTCCCCTATGCTCTATTCCATTGCTAGTAAGAGCTTTTTTTGATTCTAGGTTAGGTTTATTTATTCATGTACTTACTTTGCTTGTTTTGGCCTTTATTGTTCCTAATAGTTTTGAGTTTTTATTTTTACATACAATCGCCGGTATAATCACTATTTTAACTCCTTCTGACCTTTACCAAAGAGCTAACTTATTTGTGTCAGTTTCTATCATTACAAGTATATATATAATATCATATTTGTCTTTCTCTATAATTGCAAATGGAGATATTAATGATGTGAATCTTAATATTCCATTACTTTTTATTTTTAATGGTTTAGCTACTCTATTTGTTCATCCATTAATATATATATTTGAAAAAATATTTGGTTTAGTTTCAGACGTTTCACTTTTAGAACTCACCAATACAAACTCTACTCTTTTAAAAGAGCTTTCTGAAAAAGCCCCTGGTACTTTTTATCATTCCTTAGCAGTTTCTAACCTAGCAGAAGCTGTGGCAATTCAAATTTCTGCTAATGTTATGCTGGTAAGGGTAGGTGCCTTGTATCATGATATTGGCAAAATGAATAGTCCAAATTATTTTATTGAAAACCAAAGTAATTCTTTTAACCCTCATGATGAGTTAGAACCTTTAGAAAGTACAATTATAATCAAAGACCATATATCAAACGGAATAGAAATAGCAAAACGAAATGGGCTTCCTGACCGAGTTATTGACTTTATAAGAACACACCATGGTACATCAATAATTAGATTTTTTTATGATAAAGCAATAAAGTCTAATAAAGAATCTAACGAATTTGATTATCGATATTCAGGTCCTAAACCTTTTTCAAAAGAAACCGCTATAGTCATGATGGCTGACAGCATTGAAGCTGCATCTAAAAGTTTAAAAGAACCTACTATAAAATTGATAGATTTATTTGTTGATAAAATAATTGACAAACAAATTTTAGATAATCAATTTATTAATTCTGATATAACTTTGAAGGAAATTCAGTTAGCAAAAAAAATATTAAAAGAAAAATTGAACAACATCTATCATTTAAGGATTGAATATCCTGATTAGTTTTTTATTTTTACTTTTAAATAATATATATTTTGGTAGTAAAACAAATTTATACCGGTTGTTTATCTCAAGGGGCTTACTTTATTGAAAGCAACGGAGAAGCTGCTGTAATAGATCCATTGAGAGAAGTTTCTCATTATTTGGATTTAGCTAATAAATCCAATTCTAAAATAAAATATATTTTTGAGACTCATTTCCATGCTGATTTTGTTAGTGGACACCTTACATTATCCAAAAAAACAGATGCACGTATTGTATACGGTCCAAATGCTAAACCTAATTTCCCCTCTCTAATAGCTAAAGATAACCAGGTTTTTAAAATTGGTAAAGTCACATTAACTGCAATTCATACACCAGGTCATACCTTAGAAAGCACATCTTATTTGCTTAAAGATGAATATGGAAAAGATAACTGTATTTTTACTGGGGATACTCTTTTTTTAGGTGATGTTGGAATCCCAGATGTTGCTCAGAGATATATGGGTGTTTCAAAAGAAGAATTAGCAGGTATTTTGTATGATTCAGTTAATAAAAAAATTAAACCTTTATCAGATGATATTTTAGTTTATCCAGGTCATGGTGCTGGTTCCGCATGTGGTAAAAATATGATGAAGGAAACAGTAGACACATTGTCAAATCAAAAAAAAATTAATTACGCTTTAAATGGTTCGTACAATAAAATTGATTTTATCAAAGAATTAACAGATAATTTACCTGATCCACCAACTTATTTCCCTTCAAATGTTAAGTTAAATCAAGATGGCTACCTTGATTTTAATGAGGTTTTAAAAAATAGTTTAAAGCCATTAAATGTTGAAGATTTTAAATCACATTTAAATAATAATACTTTAATCCTTGATGTAAGAAATCAAGATGAATTTAAGTTAGGTTTTATCCCTGGATCTATTTTTATTGGATTAAATGGCGGTTTTGCACCTTGGGCAGGTTCAGTCATTAAAGATATTAATACTGAAATTCTATTAGTTTGTGAAAAAAATAAGGAAGCGGAAACTATAATGAGATTGTCAAGAGTTGGTTTCGATAATGTGATAGGTTATTTGAAAGGAGGTTTTAAATCTTGGACTGAATCAAATCAAGAAATAGATACAATAAATTCTATTTCTCCAAAAAATTTAAAAGATATAATAGATTCAGATATTAGTTTGTTGGATGTAAGAAAAAATACTGAAAGAGAAAATGGTTTTTTAAAAGATTCAATAAACATTCCATTAAACGTAATAGATAAAAATTTAAAAGAATTAAATAAAAAAAACACACACTATATTCACTGTGCTGGAGGCTATAGAAGTATGATTGCTTGCTCTATTCTTAAAAGATATGGTTATGACTTTCTTTATGATGTAAGTGGTGGTTTTTCTAAAATCAGAAACACAGGTATTAATATTTTATAAACATGAACAGACTATTTATACTATTATTAATTATAAGCTCTTGCGTTTCTAATCAAGAAAAATTCCAATTATTGGAATACCAAGAATATAAAAAAAACATTCAAAATAAAAATACTCAGCTAATTGATGTTAGAACTCCCCAAGAATATGAATTAGGCCACATTTCAGGTTCAGTTAACATTGATTTTAGAAATCAAGATGTCTTTAATAACTCATTTAATGAATTTGATAAATCAAAACCAATATTTTTATATTGTAGGTCAGGAAATAGAAGTAAAAAATCTGCAGATATATTAATTGAAATGGGATTTTCGAAAGTTTTTGATTTAAAAGGAGGTTTTATAGAATGGAATTCAAACGAACTTAGAAAAGCTAATTTTTAGTCCCTGTAACTACCAAAGTTCCATTCCATCCGTCCTTTTTACCTGTTCTCCAATATTTTACGTTTTTAAATCCTGAATCCAGAAATATTTTTTCCCATTGAGATTCGGATAATAAAGTCATTGTACTGACATTTGTTTTTTCTGGCCAGTCGTGAGACGAAGTATTCTCATAATAAAAATCAACACCAATTATTAATCTTCCATTTTCATTAATCCAATTATTATAAAAATTTTGAATTACAAGTAAAGGATTTTTAAAATAATATAACACTTCCATAGAATGAACAATGTCTTTTTTGTTTTGTGGTTTCCAAGTCAGTAAATCTGAACAATGATACTCGTTTAATAGATCTAATCTTTTCGATTTATTTATCATATTAATGGATCCATCTACTCCGACTGAACTTATACATGATTCCATTTTAGAAACCATTCTTACTACCCACCCAGTTCCACATCCTGCATCAATAAATGAAAAACTTTCTAAATCTTTAAGAGCAAATTTAAGCATGTTTTGTACAGGCTTTAAATGGTTTTTTTCCATTCCATCGTCTTTTCCGTTCTTGACCCATTCACTAAAAACCTCAATAGGATTCATTTTCATTTGTCAAACTTTTTTTCTTGTAAACAATACATAACTTAGATAAAATAGAATAAGAATAAAAAATTCCCAGTTTAAAATATAATATGGCCAATCTCCAAATACTAAAGGATTTTTAATGTTTGGAGCTTCAGCTAGGTACATGTAATTTGAACCAACTTCAAAATTAAATGGTATTATAATTAACATGAGAATATTTAAAATTAATAAAACTCTAAGCCAGGAAAACTTTGTTAATTCATATTCAAGGTGATAGAACATGTAAAGTGGAATCAGAATTATGGTACCATGACTGGAATAGTATTGTAAATATTTAAAAATACTACCATCATAATCATTAATTTGAGCTGTTAATATTGCCATTAAACCACCCCATAAACCACAATAAAAAAGAAATTCAAATAGTTTTTGACTTCTAGGTATAAAAAGAATAAAACATGTTATTAAGTTAGATATTGAACATAAATGTAGTGGAAGGTTTTCATAAATATCCCAATTTCCATTATTAATATCAATTACATGATTTAACACTGTTATAAACAAAGTCATTAAACAAATCATTTTAGCAACCTTTAATTTTTTATCAATATTTAGACTCTTTGCTATCCATAAAAAAAATAAAATATACAATGAGGTTATAGTTAGATTTCTCAATCCCTCATAAGAATCCAAATCAATTACATAAGGAGGATGTTGAGTCAAAAAACTATAAAAAAAATATAAATTCATTTTTTTAAATTTAATTTATTGAAAATGATTAATCATATTTAATAATATTCTGTCTGCAACAGGGTCTTTCCCAATATTTTCATATAATTTAAGAGTAGATAAAAGCATTTTTCCTTTATTATGTTTTATAATTGAAAGGTCGGAACCTATCCAAACATCTCCTGAGCCTATGTAATTTCTTTTCTTGATATTCCCGTCAGGAATTCTATCAAAAGCTATTGTTTGGACTATGTTTTCTCCTTTTATTCCTCTAAAACTGACAGTAGGTCCGATGTTTTCATAAATATCTATAAGAGGAACATTAACAGGAAGTCCCTTAAAAAAAGGATGTTTTTTATTTATGTGAAGAATTCCATCCCAAAGCCCTTGAGAAATATTTTTTATAGGGTCCATTGGTAATAATTTTTTTCCTTCAATTTGAAATGTTAGATTTTCTCCAGTTCTTTTAATCATTTTAGAAGGAGTATTTAAGTATATAGCATTTCCACCCTTAGAAACAAATTGGTTTATTAATTCAACAGTTTTATTAAATGTATTATCGTTGTTAGAACTATTAGCAATAATATTTCCGTCTTTTGAAGATTTTTCTAAAATTTTATTATCATAAATCAAAACTGGAACATTTGAAGGAACATTCTTATTAAATTTTCTGTATTTTATCTTATTTGTATTTAAAAATTTTATAATTACTTTATTTTCATGTATGAGTGCAACCTCTAAATTTTTATTATTTTTTAATTTATCAAAAACATTAAATGTTCTATTTGAATTGGTAATTATATTTTTTTTAGAATCAATTATTTCTGCAAAGATTTTATATTCTCCAAAACCAAAATCTTTAAATGAAATGTCCAATAAATTATTAACTCCATTTTCAAGATTTTTAATTAAAGAATTTTCATAAACTATTGATTTACCTTTAATTATCTTAATGTTTAAATTAATATTTAATCTGTTGTTTTCGTTTATTCCTATGAACTCTAAATTTATTTTTTCATTTTCATAATAGTTTCTCTTATCCGATCTAATAATTATCAACTTTTCTTGATTAGCTTCTTTTGTTTTATAATATGCATCACCCTTAGGATTCCTCCACAGATCTAGCAAACCTGCTCCAATTACCCAGTCTCCAGCTGTTAATGCATGAACACAATAACCAATTATACTAGGGTTAGATCTTATAGCCTCTAACATTCTTTTATTAGCTAATCCGTGAACTTTTTGTTGAAGTTTATAAAAATCTTCTGTTTTTTTAAACAATTTATTAAGTCCAGTTTTAATTAATGCTTTTTTAACCTCTTTATTATAATTAAGATGATATATGTATGGGTAGGTAATCGAATTTCCTTTTTCTCTAAATTTTATTTCATTATCCTCAAGATTTGGTAAACTTCCATACCCTATTTCTGAGACATAAGAGGGTAAGTTCGGTAAAACATTTCTTCCAGGTGTTTTAGCAAATAGGTTTTGTTTGATATTTTCTTCTTTTGTATTCCCAATTGTTAAAAAACCATCAAATTTATTTTTGTTGATATTGGGTCCTGGGTAATTATGAATGTCATTAAATTTTGTAGGAATTTTTTCATAAGGAAGAAATAGGTTTGCGCCCTCTGCCCATCCTCCTGATTCATCTAAAATCATTCTTGTTGGATCTAATTCCCTAGCTTTTAGCGCCATAGGTTTTAACATATTAGCCAATACTGGCCTTCTTATTTCATTGAATAACTCCCACTGAACAATAGAAACATGATTTCTGTCTCTTAAAATACTTTCTGTAATTTCGTTTTCAACACGTCTAGGAAGATATGGTGTTTCAATTGGCATGTCCATACATTCAATAGCCATACTTCCAACTGTTAATATCCCCAGAGAATCAGCAATCTTTAGCCACATTGGTGGAGGAGGTTTTCTCCATGGTCTAATCATATTAAAACCAGCTTTTTTAGCCATTGTGATTTCTTTGATTACCATTTCTTTAGAATCCGGATAAGCTAATCTTACAGGATATAATCCCTCAAAAAATGCTGCTTTTAAATAAATGGGCTTATTATTTAGATAAAACTTTTCATTTTTTATTGTAAACTCTCTAAAACCAAATGATTCTGAAACTTCGTCTTCTATTTTGTTTTTTGATTTTAAATAAGATTTTAATTTATATAAATTTGGGTTGTTAGGGGACCACAATAGTATAGAGTCAAACTTTATTTCCTCATTAATATTGTTTATTCCTGGAGATAATAACAATTCTGTTTCCTGAGAGGCTATTTCATCACCTTTTTGGTTAAGAACCTTATTAATAAGTACTGTTTTTTGATTGTTATTATTTCTATTTATAATTTTAAAATCTATTTCAGATTTTTTTTGATACATATCTGATTTAATAAATAAATCATCAATCATTATTTTTCCTGTAGCTTCTAAATACACATTTTGCCATATTCCACCAGTGTAAGACCCTCTCCATTGCGGGGTTTCCATTTGACCCATTCCGTCAATTGACTTGTCTTGCATCGTTATAGGACCAACAACTCTTAATATCAGAGTATTGATTTCATCAAAATTTAAGACATGTTCTATATTAAATTTAAAAGGAGTAAAACCACCCTCGTGATATCCAAGAGCGTTATCATTTAAATAAACTTCGGATAAATAATTTACTGCATCAAAATTTAAGTGAATTACCTTGTCTTTAAACTCTTTGGGCGCTCTGAATGTTTTTTTATAATATACAACTCCCTCAAAATCTTTCTTATATTCCTCCCAACCACTTGGAACTAAAATTCTCTCTGAACTTAATCTGTCAAATCCTTGTATTGTATGAGCTTTTTTTTCTCTACCATTATTTTTTGTATCGTATATAATTTCCCATTCTCCATTTAATGAAATAGGATTATCTCTTTCTTGAGAAAAGGAAATTAATGAGATAAAAAATATTATTAAATTTAATTTTTTCATAATTACTTTTTATTTAAAATTTTAATTCCATTAGGAACCATTGGATAAGTTATTTCTTTTAAAACCTCCACCATTTCACTTCTCTTAGGATGTGTTTTATTATACAATAAGTTATTCCACTCTTTAGGGTCGGAACTGTTGTTGTACAGTTCCTCGTTTCCAGAATCGTAAATTATATACCTCCAATCTTTTGTTCTAAGGGAATAATGATGATTTGCAGTGTTATTTTTATTTTTATCAGATGAATAGACTACGGATAATGCACCTTTGGGACCATTCCACTCTTCAGTGTTAGGGTTTTCTAAAAATGGTTTTAAGCTATGTCCATCTAAAGGTTTTCCTTTTTCATTTTTTACAGTTTTATTATCAAGACCAGCTAAATCAAGAAGGGTAGGATAGATATCGATTAACGAAACGGGGTGTTCTACTTTTGAGTTTGGTTTTGAAACACCAGGAGCTCTTATAGTCATTGGAATTCTAGTGCTTTCCTCCCAAAGAGAATTCTTATAAACATGGTCCTTCTCACCCATAGTCCAACCGTGATCACTAACAAGAACAACAATTGTATTGTCTTTCAATTTTGAGTTATCAATTACGTTCATTACTTGACCTATGTTATCATCAACTGCTGAAACACAGGCTAGATATGCCTGAGTGAACCTTTTAAGACCTTCTTTTGGGTCTTTGTAGGACTCTTTAAGATCATAAAACATCTTAACCCATCGTTTTTTTAAATCTTTATGAGTAAGTGAATTAGAATTGGAAATATCATTTTCCGCTTCTATTAAGCTATCGTAATTTCTATAAGTATCGTCTTTATCATTTTCTAAAATATTAGCTAGTTGAATATCCTCAAGTGGATACATGTCAAAATATTTTTGTGGTGCTACAAGAGGTGTGTGTGGTCTAAGAAACCCAACTGCTAAGAAAAAAGGTTTATCACTATTGGATTTTGCTAGTTGTTTTAATCTGTTTTCAGCCCATTGAGCATTAATTTCATCAGGGGTTAAACTTCTGTCCTCTTCACTGTTATATTTAAATTCTTTATAACCTCTTGAGCCACCATAAGCCCAAGAAAGCTGTTCGTTATCCACCTTTAGTTCGGAAACATTTTTTAGAGGACCAAAAGAACCATCTATTTGACCTATATCTCTAAATGGTTTGGGAACATCAGGATGTGAAATCCCTTTTTTTCTTCTTTCATATTTTCCTTTGTATACAACAGGTCCGTAATCTGCATTGTGTTTGAATTCAGACCATATCTCTTTTTTATTGTGATGTAAAATTTTACCACTTCCTATCACGTTGTATCCATTTTCTTTAAATTTCTCCATGATAGTTTTAGTATTTGAAAGCACTTCGTTTTTAATCCAGGATTCTTGCCAAAAGTTGGAAGAATTGTGAGGGTAAACGCCAGTTATCATACTTGCTCTAGAAGGACCACACATGGGATCATTTGAATAAGCTTTTAGAAACGAAACGCTTGAAGAGGCTAATTTCTTGATATTTGGGGTTTTTGCTTGTGGATGTCCATTAAACCCCTCAGGATAATCATTTAAATCATCTATCATTATCAATACAACATTTGGTGGATTTTTTTGAGTTTTATTATACCCAGAAATGAAAACAGTTATAGTAAACAAAAAAAAATAAAGGAAAATTTTGTTTTTCATAATAAATTTTTAATTGGTATTTTACTAAACTAATTGTATTAAACAAAAATTTAGGGGTTATATGATTCAATAAATGATTTATATATCCTCAATAAATGTTTAATCAATTTTTAAATTTACTTAAATCTCATTTACTATGAAATTAAGACTTTTATTTTTATCAATTTTATTTGTTGTTGGATGTTCTTCAGGATCTGAAGGCGAAGAAGTCAATGGCGGTGGTGGAAACAATA
>TARA_B110000483_G_scaffold61210_1_pt1 | contig 15177 bp, 9 predicted proteins | sample TARA_B110000483 | Tara Oceans TARA_B110000483 (sample SAMEA4398176) | marine metagenome | biome: Polar Biome; feature: [SRF] surface water layer (ENVO:00010504); material: water (ENVO:00002006), including particulate matter (ENVO:01000060) such as... | depth 5 m
AACCCCGCTCGCTTTGATTCTGCTAATTTGTTGCTCAGGCAAAGGACAGGTTAACAAGATCATTTGGATTTTGCGTTGGGGGGTGGCAGGAACATTTATCGGTCATGGGCTTTGTGCACTTTGGCTGAAGCCTTCCTTCATTGATTTAGTCATTGGGACGATGGACTTGTTTATCGGAGAGGATCTTGATGCTTATAGTGCGAGGCAGGTTTTTGCTGAAGCGGCCTTACCTATTATTGCGATCCAGGACTTTATTTTGGTAGGCTTACTGCTTCTGCCCGGTAAGAGAATTAAAACAATCGCCCTGTGGATGGCCATTTGGGGAGTGGTTACTGCGTTGAGCCGAATGACTGCTTACGGTTGGGATTTTTGGCACGATTTAGCGTTAAGGATTTGCAATGGCGGGGTTCCTTTCTTTCTATGGGCATATTGGAAGGCCCAAGATTCCACAAAAATATCTTCATGAAATTAAAATTACTTGCACAGTTACTACTTTTTTTAACGCCTCTGCTTTCTTCCAAGGTTTTTTCGGAAACTCTTTGGCTTGATAAGAAATATGTTGAGAAGAGGATGGAAGCGTTGACTCCAGTCAAGGGGAACGGTCCATCCCAGTGGCGGGTGATCTGGACGAAGGAACCTTCAACCAAAGCAACGATTTCTTGGACCACAGGAGTGAAGGGTAGTAGTCATAGGGTCAGATTTGGTATACGCTCGAAGAACGAATTTCAGGACGGTGCTTCATTACAGGATGCTCAGCGAAATGGTGCTTATTCTGGAGCAAATGGTGAATATTATCACCATGCCCGAATCAGTGGATTAAAACCTTCCACGACTTATCACTTTGAAATCGAGTCGGATGGTAAGAAATCCCCGGTCATGCACTTCACTACCGCTCCGAGTGATGATCGACCCTTTAAGTTTTTATTCGGGGGTGATTCCAGAACTGGTATTGAGGCAAGGGCTCAGGTTAATCTTCTAATGGCGGATTTATCGGCTAAGGATGACCTTTTGATCGGTTTTGCCCATGGGGGTGACTATATCATCAGTGGTAGAAATTGGAGTCAATGGTCCAAGTGGCTGAGCCAGCACGAGTTGACGGTGGCCAGTTCGGGCAAGGTTCTCCCGATTATTCCGACTCGTGGCAATCATGATGGGGGCCCACTTTATGATGAAATTTTTGACACTCCCGGTGGAAGTGGAAAAAATTATTTCTTCACGCAGATTTCACCACAGGTGGCCTTGGTTACTTTAAATAGTGAGATTAGTGCGGGGGGCGAACAGCGTGCTTGGTTGGCGGAAACGCTTTCCGCGTTGCGTCCTAAGGTGCGATGGTTGTTGGCTGAGTATCATCGTCCCGCCTGGCCGGCGGTGAAAACCCCAGGTTCGGCCAAGAAATTCTGGGTTCCTTTATTTGAGAAGTTTAATCTCGACTTGGTGGTTGAGTCGGACGGTCATGTGATCAAACGAACGGTTCCCATTCGAAATGAAAAAAAGGATCCAACTGGTATTGTATATGTCGGGGAAGGGGGACTAGGAGTTCCCCAAAGGATTCCCAAGTCGGATAGGTGGTATCTTCAGTCACCCGGCATGACAGGCAATGAGCACCATGTGATGCGAGTTTTATTTGGAAAAGAAAAAATGGACTATGAGGTTATCCTGCTTAATCGTAAACAAGCGGATCATTATGAATTTACACCCCGATAAAGGATTTTTTTCAATTGATTAAAAAGTCAGTCGATGCTCCCTTTTGGGGAGTTGACGCTTTGAACTTATATTAGATTCTAGAGGAGGGGACCCGCTCAGATCTGACTAAATTGGCCACATGATAGCTCGGGTCATCCGGCAGTATCTCAACATTGACCATGCTGCCCGCTTTCTTCAAAAGGGTGTGGCAATTACTGCTTATATGCCTAAGTTTTAATGTTTTTCCAACTCCACTATATCGAGCCGATAATTTCTGGATCGCTTCTAAACCAGAATGATCCCACACTCTTGATTCCATCATGTCCACCACTACATGATCGGGGTCTTCCGCCGGATCAAAGCCTTGGCTGAAGTCGGTAATTGAACCGAAGAAAAGTGGCCCGTGTAAGAAATAAATTTTGGAACCGTCTTTCTGGATTTCTGAATTTCGATGGATATGCTGAGCGGATTTCCAGGCAAAGCTAAGGGCAGATACTATGACTCCGGTGATTACGGCCAGTGCAAGATTATGGGTAATCACCGTGATTGCTGAGACTAAGATAATGACAAAGGCATCTATTTTAGGAATCTTTCGTAGGATTCGAAGACTCGTCCATTCGAAAGTCCCTACGACCACCATGAACATTACTCCAGTGAGTGCGGCCAAGGGAATTCGTTCAATTAAAGAACTGGCAAAAAGAATAAAGCAAAGAAGGAAAATACCGGCGGCTATACCGGACAAACGACCGCGTCCACCCGAGCGGATATTAATAATACTCTGGCCGATCATTGCACATCCGCCCATCCCTCCAAATAATCCAGTAATCACATTGGCCGCACCTTGACCAAGGCATTCGCGGGTACTGTTTCCTCGAGTCTCAGTAAGTTCATCGATGAGAGTGAGTGTCATCAAAGACTCAATCAGTCCAACTGCAGCCAGAATGAAAGCAAAGGGAGCGATAAATTGAAGGGTTTCCCAGTTGAATGGAATGGAGAAAGTGACAAGGCTGGGAAGTTCTCCGCCAATCGATGCCATATCCTTAACCACTAGAGTGTCTAGGTTTAATCCGATTACGAGGAAACTTATTGAAACAATGGCCACGAGGGAGGAAGGGATTTGCGTGGTAAGCTTGGGTAAAAAATGAATAATTCCCATGGTTAGAAAGACCAAGCCGAGCATGAGATACATGTCATTTCCAGCCAACCATTCTGAATTGGGTGTGGTCGGACTTTCAGTAAACATAGGGAATTGAGCTTCAAAAATGACAATGGCCAAGCCATTAACAAAGCCGAACATAACTGGTTGAGGGATGAGCCGTATGAAGCGACCCAATTTGAGAACCCCGCAACCAAGTTGAATGATCCCCATTAGAATGACCGTAGCAAATAAATACTGAGTACCCATATCTGGGCCCAGTCCAAGCGCTTCCCCTTTTTCATTTCCAAGAATGACCAAGGAAACCATGATGACTGCGAGTGCCCCGGTGGCTCCGGAAATCATGCCGGGCCTTCCACCTATTACCGCGGTGATCAGACAAATTATAAATGCGGCATACAATCCGATAATTGGAGTAACTCCCGCAATAATTGCAAAGGCGACCGCCTCGGGCACTAGGGCAAGGGCCACGGTTAGACCAGAAAGGAGATCGTCCTTCGCTTGAACCCGATTGCCGAATTTTCGATAAATTAATTTAAACACGTTACTGTAAGTTGATTAATAGAAGTAATTGATTTCTAGGCACTGATACGGAATCAAAAACGCTTAGGATTTAACTAATACGAATTCTTCACCATTTCGACCCACCACACCGCACGCACAGATATGTGCACACTAATTTCACTATAGAGAAATTAAGTAAAAGGGACAAGGAGATCTTTATTCTTGCTCAAATTTGTTGCATTCGTGATTCGAGTTCAAAATAGATTTACTATTTTTCATTCGACATTCTCTCCATGTTCTCCACGTTTACCCGATATGATTTCATCCATTGTCACACATCCTGGAGGTGCCCATAAAGACGACTTTCTTGCTTGCTCCGTCCTTTTAAAAGAAAATCCGGTTTCTATTTTTCGTCGTGAACCAAGTACCGCTGATCTTGCCGATCCCAATGTGGTGGTCTTGGATGTGGGTGGTGAACATGCAACTGAACGTCGAAACTTTGATCACCATCAATTCCCTCGTGACCTGGTACCCACTTGTGCCTTATCTCTGGTACTTCAATATCTCGAGCTTTATGAAGATGCCCGTGAATTCTGTCCTTGGTTGGAAGTGGCGGAGTGGTTTGATTGTCGAGGCCCGAAGGATACTGCTGAATGGTTGCAAATGGATCGAGATACATTGGGGAAATTAAATTCTCCGATTGATATTACCTTATTGAAAAATTTTGCCAGGAAAACAGAACACCATCCGGGTGAACCAATTTGGGAAGTGATGCGGATGATCGGATCCGACCTTGTTGAGTTTATCACTACTCTTAGAAATCGGATCGATCTTGTGGCACAACATGTAGAGGTCTGGGTTCTAACAAAAGGGCAAGTCGAGTTTAAGGCTTTATTCCTTCCCCGCTCTGATCTTCTTCCTGAAGATGCTTCCGGTGTGCTTGGGTATCATGTGGTGGCACTTGGACTGGAGGATGAAATTCTGGCCCTGGTTTCCCCGGATAGTCGTGGTACAGGGTATGGAATGAGAAGATTTAACGATGATCCACGTATGGATTTTACTCGAGTGGGAGATGAACAGGATGTGCATTTTGCCCATGCCCGTGGATTTATTGCCAAGACATCAAGTGATGAGGTTGCCCGGTTAAAAGCTTTACTGCTTCAATCTTATCTGGATTAAATAAGATTGTAATATGGCACCGAAGAGAGTTGTGGACTTGAGGAATATTTTTATAAAGCCCCAGTCCTTTACTTAATCATAATTAAATGGACTGATAATTCTAAGCGGGGTTGCCCTTCGTTTTCCAATGATCTTCATTTTGAACTTGGTGATATAAAGATCGAACGATTACGAGTGAGAGTAACACCAATGGAATGGCACAGCCAAAACTCATGGCGTAGCCACCATAATGAGCGATCAAGTAGCTGATTCCTGTACCGATCATCATCGCGAAAACACCGATACAATCCATACAGGTATAATCGGTACCCCCATGCTTTTTTCGACTCCAGTCCATCATTAAGGAAAAGAGTGCCACCGTGGTCATCCCTGAAATCATATGATCGATCACCACCACGGGAAAAACGAGGGACATATTGACCAACTCAGTCGAATTTAAGAACATATATCCACTGGCAGAAAGAACCTGCATGCTTCCAAAAATAAGTAATGAACGAAGACGCCCCAATCGATTGACCAAGCCACCCGCAAGCAAGGCACCTCCCAGTGCGGCAATTGGTGCAATGATACCCAGGGTTAATCCAATCTCGTCCAATTCCATCCCCCAGTCCTTAAACATGGTAGGAACAAGGGAACGAATAAATCCTTCGAGCATTCGAAAGATTGCAACCAAAGCAAGAACTTTGCTCACTTTAGGCTGCCGTAAGAAGTCGAGTAATCCGACAAAAGTTTTTGAAGATTGCTGAACCGGTTCGGAATTATTCTTCCCTTTGGGGCGGAGTAGTAAAATTGGAATCGTGGAGAGGAGAGTAATTACCGCCATGGCAATCAACAGAAAATTCCATCCAAGCGAATTCATCAGGATTAAAATGAGCCCACCACCCACCACAAAACCAAGCCAATAAGTACCCACTTGAATGGCATTCCCCCATCCACGTTCCTGGTGTGCCAAGAGTTCAACGGCGTAGCCGTCCGTCGATACATCCTGGATGGAACTGAATAGATTGATCAAAGCGACTCCCAGGACAAAAGTCGAAACGGATGCCCCGAACTGCCAATTTGCCAAGGCGACCATCGTTCCAGCAGTTAGAATTTGTAACGGGATAATCCATGACCGGTATTTCCCCTGTTTCTCCGAATGAAAACGTTCCACGAAAATGGACCAAATGAATTTTAATACCCAAGGGAGATAGAGGGCAGGGAGAAAGAGAGCAATTTCTTCAAGAGAAACTCCACTCTCTCGAAATACAACTGGTGCGGTGTGACGAAAGAAACCATTTGGGATACCCTGAGTGAAATACAGGGCACTAAGAAGAATGAACTTGGAGGGTGAATGGGATGTCATTAAATTGATCAGGCTATCATCAAACTTTTTACAAATGAAATGGAATTACTTAATTTTTTAAAATCCTAAGGCTGAATATTTTCAAAAGTTATTGAGTATGAAGTAAGTTTTTTTACCATCTTCTTTGAAATTTTAAACTATTAAAATTGGAAACTGTTCACTATTATAAATCATCAAGTTCTACCTTATGAAATGCTTAATTCTGCTAATTCCGTTCTTTTCTTTAGTGACCATGGAGGTAAGGAGTAATTCCGTTCAACCTGAGATAGCCTGGCATCGATCATATAATGGGAGTGGGGAAGAGAGTCATCCACATTATGTAATAGAAACAAAGGACTTAGGTTTTCTGATGGTGGGAGAAACAGGATTTGTCGAAGACAATTCCGCGAGGATCTTTTTGGTCAAGACTGATCAAATGGGAAAACTGATATGGAAGAAGGAATTGGGGGAAAGGGGATATAATCTAGGTAATTTCGTCTGCGAAGCAATAGACGGGAATTATCTAATTGCCGGTTCTCTTAACAAGGATGCTGCTGTGATTAAAGTTGAAGCGGGTTCTGGTAAAATAATTTGGTCAAAAAAATGGAATTTGGGAACTGAGGATGCATTCGAAGGATTAGCGGTAACCCAAGAGGGAACTATTTTAGCCACCGGATATAAAAATGGGTTAGCCGAGGGAACTTTTCTGAACTGGGGGAAGGGCATAGTATTAGAGATAGATAAGGATGGGAAAGAACTCTGGAGGCGCGAATTAGCCAGTTTGACCTCTTCAGGATATCGAATCAAAGTAACCGAGGGGGGGAGTGTCTTGATGTGCCACCCCCGGGATGAGGAGACTAAGAGTCATAATCTTTTGAAATTGGATTCCAAAGGAAAAATTCTTTGGGCAAAATCCTATAATACAATTTATTGGGGTTTTGATTCTAAACCCAGCGGTGAAATTCTTCTTGCCGGTCATACTCGGAAGAGTCCACTGAGTAAGAATTGGGATATTGAATTACTCCAGGTTGATGCAAATGGAAAAAAGGAATGGACGAAATTCTTTGGTCAGCCAAGAGGATATGAGGGAAAGTGGATCCACGACGAGGTTTGGGGAGCCCGTTCAACTCCGGATGGTGGCTGGTTAGTGGTTGCAGGAACCGGAGATGAGACAGGCCGATATGAGGGAAAGGGGCACCAGTCTGGACCCTCGGGGCAGTGGAAAATTTATTTGATTAAAACGGATGGTCAGGGGAATTTAGAATGGGAGGGAATATACGGAGATAAGGAAGCTGATTGGGCAGGGGAGGATGTCTGTATAACCCGGGATGGTGGCGCATTAATTGCCAACGACTGTGGTGCATTTGGTTTTACCAAGGTAGCCCCATTTATTAAGCAGGGAAATAGACAACCTTAGTCAGGAAGAAAACGATTCATTTTCAGTATCCTCTTGCGTAAGAAAAAGTTTTCTCGGAGATTAATTAGGTAGTAGGTAAATTAAATAAAAAATTGTAATGAAAAAACTTCTTCTCCTCAGTCTTATTTCCCCCGTTCTTGCATCCGCCGCCCCACGCTTCGAGGTTCAATTATTGAACCAAGATAATATTGAATCCTGTGCGGTGGGAGACTTGGACAAGGATGGCGATTTGGACATTGTTGCCGGGGAACATTACTTCCTCAATCCAGAATGGGAACCGATTAAGTTTAGAAGTATAGAGCCTTTTGGAAAAGACTATATGCAAGACAACGGTGATTTTTTATACGATGTCAATGGAGATGGTTTGCTTGATGTGATCGCTGGGCAATTTACATTGTCTTCGGTACTCTGGTTTGAAAATCCCGGTAAAAATGGGTTAATTACAGAGGATTCCTGGACGCAGCGTGAATTAGTTGAAACCGGTTTTAAGCATAATGAAATGATTTTTCTAAGGGACATGGATGGGGACAAAATTCCCGAGTATGTGGCCAATAGTTGGAATGCAAAAAATCCGATGCTTATCTGGAAATTCAAGGGTAAAAAAGGAAATCAGGGAATGAGCAAGCATATCGTCTCTGAATCAGGTAACGGGCACGGTCAGGGATTTGGCGATATTAACGGAGATGGTCATGAGGATATCGTCTTTATGCAGGGCTGGTATGAAAGACCGGCGAAAAACGCCCTGGGGCAGTCGTGGAAATGGCACAAGGATTTTACTCTTCCCCATGCGAGTTGCCCGATTTTAGTCAAGGACTTGAATGGGGATGGTCGAAATGATCTCATTTGGGGAGATGGTCATAATTATGGACTTTATTGGCACGAGCAACTTGAACCAAGAGCGGATGGGACCACTGCCTGGAAGCACCACTTAATCGATAAAAAAATCAGCCAGTTACACGCCCTCGCCTGGGAGGATTTAAATAATGATGGAAAACCCGAGATTATTACGGGTAAGCGTTACTATGCACACAGTGGGAAGGATCGGGGAGCGGAGGACGAGATTGTAATTGCGAGTTTTCAACCCGGTATGGATGAAAATGGAAAGGTTTCTTTCAAAAAAGAGGTTTTACATACTGGGCAGGCGGGTACTGGACTGTATATTCAAATCGCGGACTTGAACGAGGATGGGAATAAGGAAATCATTGTCCCCGGAAAATCGGGAACCCATATTCTTTGGAACAAGGGAACTTTAGCGAAAAAACCTAAGAAGTAGGCTTTGCCAGAAGTTTGCTTAAAATTCCCGCTTCAATTTCCCACTCATAATTTCTCTCCTTTAACTTCCGAGCAATTCGGGATGCCTGTTCATTGAGGGCTTTTCCTTTTTCTCGATCGTTGTAGGATTCTGGGTCGGCGAGTAGTAGATTGATTTCAGCTTGTTGTTCTTCAAATGACAGAATTTCTTTCTCAATTTTCTCCACTTTTTGCTCAAGCCTTTTTCGTTCGATTGAGGCTTTCTTTTGAGCTTCGGCATTTGTTCGGCGCCTTTCTTTGGCACTAATTACCTTACCTTTACCTGGGTTTGAGGTGAGTTCATTAGGGCGGGCATCCCGAAGTCCTTCCACTAATCCACCTTGTGCAGAAGCAGAGCCCGACTTCCATAAGTAATAATCATAATCTCCGGCAAAATTAGTTGTTTTACCGGCTTCAATTCGAATAGTCCTCTTGGCAATAGCCCGGATGAAATGTAAATCGTGACTTACAAAAATTAAAGTACCTGTGTAATTTTTGAGGGCTTGGATAACCGCGTCGATACTGGGCATGTCCAGGTGGGTCGTGGGCTCATCGAGTAGGATCAGGTTGGGGGGAGAAAGTAAAAGCTTAACCAAGGCCAGACGACTTTTTTCCCCTCCGCTTAATACTTTTACTTTTTTAAAAACATCGTCTCCTTTAAAAAGAAAAGTACCCAGGATTCCTCTTACTTCCTGTTGGTGAACCTGAGCTTTGACTTTCTGCATCGCTTCGTCCAGGACGGAGTTTTCCAAATTAAGTAAATCGACCCGTTGTTGTGAAAAATAGCCCACGCTTACTTGATGTCCGAGTTCTCGTTCTCCGGATTCAATAGGAACTAAATCGGCGAGGATTTTGAGCAGGGTTGATTTTCCTGCTCCATTGGGACCTACGAGGACAATTCGTTCCGCCTTTTCCACTTCAAGGTTTAAATTTTCATAAATGAGATGGTCCCCGTACGCTTGTCGTACTCCATTCAGAGTGACCACTCGATGTCCGCTTCGTTCGGGTTGAGGGAAGCGGAAGGATAGAGTTTCTGCATCACTCTCAGGTGCAGGAAGCCGTTCGATCTTATCCAATAGTTTGATACGAGCCTGCGCCTGTGCGGCTTTGGAGGCTTTAGCACGAAACCGACGGATGAAATCCTCATGGTGAGCAATTTCTCGCTGCTGGTTCCGATACGCCGCTAAATACTGGGCTTTTCGTTCTGCTCTTTGAGTAAGAAAGCGATCGTAATTTCCCTGATAACGATGGAGTTTCCCGTGGCCAATTTCTAAGATCCCATCGCAGATTCCGTTGAGGAATGCACGATCGTGTGAGATTGTGAGAATGGCACCGGGGTATCTTTTTAACTGGTTTTGAAACCAGCCCAATGTTTCAAGATCAAGGTGGTTGGTCGGTTCATCCAACATTAATAGATCGGGTTCCATTACCAGAAGACGGGCAAGGTGTGCCCGCATGATCCATCCGCCACTCAGGGTCTTGGCTGTTTTTTCATAATCATTTTCCTGAAAGGCAAGGCCGGCAAGAATCTTTTTGGCCCGGGCTTCTAGGGTGAAGCCCTCATGTTCGGCAAACTCCTCGAGCGCATGGATACGAATCGGATCCTCGGGGTCTGGATGGAGTCGTAAGTTTTTTTGTATTTGTGCCAGTTCAGGCGAGATCGAGGTGGCCAGTTCAAGAACAGTTTCATCACCGGTGGGTGCACTTTCCTGGGCAAGAAATCCAATTTTTTTACCTTTTTCAATTTCAACTTTTCCCTGGTCTGAATCCTGGTCACCAAGAATAATCGAGAAGAGCGTGGTTTTACCTGCTCCATTTGGACCGACTAAGCCTAGTTTTTCACCCCGAACAAAACGAAGAGAGACCTCAGAAAATAAAGTTTTAGGGCCATAGGCTTTGCTAATATTGGAAAGGATAATCATGGATGGGAAACACAAGTTCAGTAAACTTAGGACATTGGCAAAGGAATAAATTGAAATTTTATAAAAAAATCAATATTTATGATTGATTTGTTAGCTTGTATTTGAGTATTGAGAGTTATGGTCATCAAAACAAATCGTCGTAATTTTATTAGGAATACGGGCAAAATTGCCTTCATTGGTTCCACTATTCCTCACCTTACGCACGCAAAGCATCACCACGATCCTCGATTCACTCTTGGACTTTCTCAGTATTCTCTTCGTGCCCTGTTAAGAGACGGTTCTTTGGACGCATTAGATTTTCCTCAATTTACAGTTGATCAGTTTGGCATTCGTGCAATTGATCTTTGGGAAGGCGGTCTACCCAAGGACAAATTAGATGATTCCAAGTATTTATCGACGATGCGAAAGAGAGCGGAACAGGCCGGTACCGATTTGTTCCTGTTAATGTCGGGTGCCCTCGATGTATCCGTAAAAAAGCGTGAGGCCAGCACCGCCAAAATCAGTGCATCTTTTGACCGGGCGGTACAACTCGGTGCTCCGATGGTTCGCGTTTTTCTGAAGGCCCCGGGGACCGATCCCCAGGCCGGCTTGAAGGTCAGTGTGGAAGCATTGAAACCCTTGGCGGATGAGGCCGCGAAAAAGAATCTGACCATTGCAATTGAGCCGGGTGCTTCTACTCTCAGCCAAAAGGGTGCATTTCTTGCCGAGGTGGCGACCAAGCTGAATCATCCCGCACTCAAATTGATGCCGGACTTCGGGAAACTCAAAGACAATGTGTATAAAGGAACGCAGGCGATGCTTCCCCACACGGTGACGGTTTCATGTAAAATGCATAGTTTTGATAAGGAGGGGAATCAACCCGATTTCAATTACCCCCGTTTGATGAAGATGATCAAGGGATCGAAATACAAAGGCATTCTTGCCATTGAATGGGAGGGCAGTGCCCTTGAACCGATACCCGGGGTCAAGGCCTCGAAGAAACTGATCGAGAAGTCGCTCGCGGCTGCATGACTTTTTCTCTAAGGATTTTTGTCAGCCTTCTTGCGGTGGCCTCGCTTGCTTGCGGGGCCAAGCCCAATTTTGTAATCATCCTGTCCGATGACATGGGTTATTCGGATATCGGATGCTTCGGGGGTGAAATCCGGACTCCCAACCTCGACTCGCTGGCGAAAGACGGGTTACGCTTTTCCCAGTTTTACAATGCCGCCCGTTGTTGCCCAACCCGGGCGTCTCTCTTGTCAGGTCTCTACCAGCACCAAGCGGGAATTGGATTGATGACGGGTGACCAAAAGTTATCCGGATACCGAGGGGAGTTGGGCAGAAATATCCTTACGATAGCAGAGGCTCTCGGTCTCTGCGGTTATCGGAATTATATGGCCGGTAAATGGCATGTCACCCGCCATGTAAGACCTGAGGGACCTAAGGATAACTGGCCCCGTCAGCGAGGTTTCGACCGGTTTTATGGAACCATCACCGGAGCCGGGAGTTTTTATGATCCTGCCACCCTCTGCCGGGATAACACCTACATTACCCCGGTCAATGACGCCGGGTATCAACCGGAGACTTATTATTACACCGATGCAATCAGCGATAACGCGGTCACCTTTCTACGGGACCACGCCGAGGAGTCTGCTGAAAAGCCGTTCTTTCTTTACCTTGCATACACCACCGCCCACTGGCCGATGCATGCACTGCCCGGGGATATTGAGAAGTATAAAGGGAAGTACGATGACGGATTCGAACCTGTCCGCCAGGCCCGTCTGAAGAAGCTCAAATCGCTGGGCTTAGTTTCTGCGGAGACTAAACTTTCTCCCGGTTCCGACAATTGGGAAAAGACTACGCATAAGGAATGGGAAATCAGGAATATGGAAACCTATGCTGCTATGGTCGACAGTATGGATCAGGGGATCGGACGGGTGATGAACGAACTGCGCGAGCAGGGTAGGTTTAAGGATACTCTGTTCCTTTATCTCCAGGACAACGGAGGCTGTGCCGAGGGTTATGGCCGGTATGCCCCCAAGAAGGGATATCCTGAATACCAACCGATGGATCCGGACGAGCTGCAGAGAAAAATTTGGCCTCCGATGCAGACCCGGGACGGGCGTCCACTTCGTACAGGCCCGGGGGAGATGGCAGGGCCCGAGGATACTTTTATCGGATACGGGCGGGGATGGGCCAATGTTTCCAACACACCGTTTCGAGAATATAAGCATTTTGCTCATGAGGGAGGGATTTCCACCCCGTTGATCGCTCACTGGCCCAAGGGAATAGGCAAGAGGATGCGTGGTAAAATTGACCACCAACCAGGCCACCTGATCGACCTGATGGCCACCTGTGTGGATTTGGCAGGTTTGAAGTACCCGCAGAAGTACGGGGATTACGAGATCGATCCTTTGGAGGGCGTCAGCCTCGCTCCCGCTTTCCGGGGGAAACCTCTGGGACGCAAGGACGCTCTCTTCTTCGAGCACCATCTCAATTGTGCAATTAGGGATGGGGACTGGAAACTGGTACGCTACGGCCGTACCGGCCGTCCGGCGACCCTGCAACCCTGGGAACTCTATAACATGTCCAAAGACCGGGTGGAATCAAACAACTTAGCCGAGCAAAAACCAGACCTTGCCCGAAAATTGGAGAGGAAGTGGGAGGACTGGGCGAATCGGGCACGGGTCAAGCCTTGGCCATGGAAATTCGAATCCGATTGAGCCGGGGAAAATCTATAAAAATCATTATCTCCGGTGCCGGTGCCCAGACTGGTGATTTGTTTTTTCATTCCAAGAAACCCCTTGGGGCAGGTAGCAGTGAAAACGCTTCGATCCTTTCTGTTCAAGATCTCGGCAATCATCTGTGGAAGGTTACTCTGAAGGGAAGAATTTGGAATGCCCAACAGATTATCAATCTAAGCATCAAATAAAATATTCTTAAGGTTCCTCCTCCAAGAGGATTGCTGCTTAATTTTTTTATTACTCACAGGGCTTTTTTTGTGGCTTATTTCAAGAAGTAAATTTGTGATAAATATATGTTGGAATTTAAATTTGGCCTAATATTTGAACTTTTGATATTTTGGTATGCAGTTGATACGGGCAGGGATAACATCGCCTGAAAAGCGAATCCCTATCAATTGAAGATAATATGAACCATCCATTCACTCGTAGTGCCGATCTCTTGAAAGGTTTTCTTGTCGAATGAAATTTGGAACGCATAAACATTTTTGGACCGCCGCGTTTGCGTTTGGCCTCGCCACACTCAGCGTGAATGGCGAAAAGGTCAGAGAGATCACTGAGGAGGACCGCGATTTCTGGTCATTCCGGGACATCAAAGATGTTCCGATTCCTCGTACAGACATCGAATATCCCCTATCCAATCCGATCGACGCTTTTATCCATGCCAAACTAAAGGAAAATGGGATTACGCCCGTTGGGAAAGCCGACAAACGCACCTTGATTCGCCGGGTCTATCTGGATGCGATCGGCATGCCGCCGACCGAGGAGCAGTATACCGGCTTTGTGAATGACCTCGCCGGGGATGCCTATAACCAGCTTGTTAACCGTGCCTTGGCCAGCCCGCATTTTGGCGAACGCTGGGCGCGGCACTGGCTGGACGTGGCCCGCTTTGCCGAAACCGGTGGATTCGAACTCGACGGTCTTAGACCTCGGGCGTATCAGTACCGGGACTTTGTAATTAAGGCGTTCAATGACGACCTTCCCTACAACCAATTTGTTCAATGGCAGATCGCCGGGGACGAATTCGCTCCCGATAATCCCGAAGCGTTGAAGGCCACCGGATTTCTGGGCTGCGGCGTTCGAAACGCGGTCATCACCAAGAACCAGGTCGAAAAAGAGCGCTACGACGAACTCGATGACATTCTTCATACAACCGGGGTCGGGATGCTCGGCCTCAGTATCGGCTGTGCACGCTGTCACGATCACAAATATGATCCGATTTCTTCCCGCGACTACTACCGTATGCTTTCCACATTTACCACAACCGTCCGCTCGGAGATCACGTTAACGATACCATCGGCAGATGTGGCGAACGCATTAGAGGTGTTCGATCGAGACCATGCAAATCTTGTCGCGGCACTCAAGCAATATGAAACGGAAATTCCAAACCAGATGCCCGCACTCGATCATCAGCCGCTGGAGCTTGGCCCATGGCAAGGTGCCGAGCCGCTCAAAACAACGGGATACGTGGCAGGGCATCATGCTGTTTTCCCGCCCGAGAAAACGCACGGTTCAACCCCCGATCCGTCCGCAATATGGAGTCCGCAACCAAATCTTACCGACGGAAATAACCATGTTCTCACCGAAAGCAACCGAGTATTTTATTTTCATCGAACGATCACCGCTGCAGTTGCAACGCCTACGGTCCTTTCTTTCGGGGCCGATGATACGATCAAGGCATGGTTGGACGGGGAACTGATTGCCCAGCGTATCATCGCTGGCGCCGTGAACGCGGACCAGGCGCTCGCTCGGGTAACCCTATCACCTGGCGAGCACCACCTGCTTTTTAAAATTGTCAACGGTCCAGGAATTGGTGGTTTTTATTTCAAGGTTAAGGAGCAAGGTCTGCCTGCGGAGATCAAGGGGATCGCAAAAATACAAGTTGCGCAGCGAACTCCCCAACAAGTGGAAAAATTCTTCGACTGGTCTCGCCAATTTGACCAGAAGTGGCAGAGACTTTCAGCCGAGATAGCCAGCCACCT
>TARA_B110000483_G_scaffold148582_1_pt1 | contig 14993 bp, 16 predicted proteins | sample TARA_B110000483 | Tara Oceans TARA_B110000483 (sample SAMEA4398176) | marine metagenome | biome: Polar Biome; feature: [SRF] surface water layer (ENVO:00010504); material: water (ENVO:00002006), including particulate matter (ENVO:01000060) such as... | depth 5 m
TAATGAAGCTTATTTTCATAGGTTCTAAATAATTCGAGGTATTTACTTTTAATTGCAAACATACTTCTATAATTTTGAATGCTATAAAAGTAGTCCTATGACAATTGTAAAAAAACTTATTTTTATCTGTTTCTTCATGCTAATGCTTGCCTGCCAAAATGATCCTGCCTTTATAGGTTCTTGGGAATTGGTCAGCCTCAATTTAGCGGATGATAAAATCACTGGCAAAGAGTTTAGCAACCCTATTTATTCATATAATTCTAACCACACCTACTCTATTGAAATAACGGGAATGTACCAGTATGGAACTTGGAAACAAGAAGATGGAAAATTATTACTCACTAATAATGAGACTCCTGACAAAGTAACTGTGCTTAGTATTATTCAGGCAGAGGAAACGATTTTTCATTATTCTGCAGGAGAAGGTGAAACCATGACCAATGTAATTTTAAAAAGAGTTAATTAAAGGCTATATTTAGAGAAATAAATATTACTTCATGACATTAGCCCTTATTTCTTTTGTTCTATTCCTTGGAATTGTGTTTATTTTCTTAGAAATATTCGTCATTCCAGGAACAACAGTGTTTGGGATTGTGGGAGTTATTGGGGTTATTGTTGCCATCATCTTTTGTTATCGATTATTGGGCTCCAATTATGGACATTTAAGCATCATCATTGGTTTTGTCGTTTTTATGGTCTTTTTCTATGCCGGCAGAAAACTTATGGATGAAAGTGAATTTTCACTACAGAAAGAATTAACCGGGAAGGTTAATGAATTTGAAGCTAATGTAAAAGTTGGCGATCTAGGTAAGAGCTTTACCGATATTAAACCTAATGGGAAGGCTTTCTTCAACGATGAGAAAATGGAAGTATACTCGAATGGAATCTACATCGTCAAAGATCAAGATATTGAAGTTATTAAAATCAATCAAAATAAAATTATTGTTAAACCCTTAAATAAAGTATAATGTTTGCACTACCAATAATGGCCATATTTTTGGCTATCTTTTTTCTCTTTTTTATTCTTTACTTCGTCCCCGTTGGATTGTGGATTGCTGCTATAGCATCCGGAGTGCCTATAAAGATCCCTGGCTTGATTGCGATGCGTTTAAGAAAAGTTCCACCCTCGATAATTGTTAATGCTATGATTACTGCTCAAAAAGCGGGTATCCCTGTAGAGAAGGACTTTCTAGAAGCTCACTATTTAGCTGGTGGTAATGTAATTAAAGTGGTTAACGCTTTAATTTCTGCTGATAAAGCGAATATTGACTTATCGTTCAAAGACGCCACTGCAATTGATTTAGCTGGTAGAGATGTATTAGAAGCCGTTCAATTAAGTGTTAATCCAAGAGTTATTGAGTCTCCTCCTGTTGCGGCAGTAGCTAAAGATGGTATTCAATTGATAGCAAAAGCAAGAGTAACCGTTCGAGCAAACATCAAACAACTAGTGGGTGGTGCAGGTGAAGAAACTATCTTAGCGAGAGTAGGTGAAGGGATTGTAAGTTCTATTGGTTCTGCAGATTCACACAAACAAGTGCTTGAAAATCCTGATTCCATTTCAAAAACGGTATTAGGCAAAGGATTAGATGCGGGAACTGCATTTGAAATCTTATCTATTGATATTGCCGATGTTGATGTAGGAAAGAATATTGGTGCTGAGCTCCAAATTGATCAAGCGAATGCTGATAAGAATGTAGCACAAGCAAGAGCAGAAGAAAGAAGAGCAATGGCTATTGCTGAGGAGCAAGAAATGAAAGCCAAAGCTCAAGAAGCAAGGGCTAAGGTGATTTTAGCTGAAGCAGAAATACCTAAAGCTATGGCTGAAGCTTTCAGAAGTGGCAACATGGGTATCATGGATTATTACAAATTCGAGAATATTAAAGCTGATACAGATATGAGAGGTTCTATAGGTAAAGGTGGTAAGAAGTAATTCTTATTAATTTTAAATAAAAAAAGGCTTCCAAATTGGAAGCCTTTTTTGTTAAATATAAACAGACCACTATTCGTTTCACATTACGCTTAAAAGACCTTAACTAAAGATTTGTTTGATATATTTTATTGAGATTATTCCAAATAAGTTGATGCCTTACCCATCTTTCATCCAGCTTTTACTGGAGTTGCTGACTTAAAAATAATTTAGTCTTTTGCATATCCTTAAATAATTCCCGATCTTCTTCCAAGGATGGAACAATAGTTCTATAACTGGCTAATAAATGATCAATCCTAGGTGAGCTTTTTAATGGCTTTCTCAAGCTTAAAGCTTGAGCAGCAGTCATCCACTCAATCGCTAAGATACTTTTAACATTATCCATTATGTCTGCGCACTGAACTGCAGCATTAGCACCCATACTTACATGATCTTCTTGTCCATTGCTACTAGGTATACTATCCGAAGAGGCTGGCGTGCACAACTGCTTATTTTTAGATACAATAGAAGCTGCTGTATACTGAGGAATCATCATGCCTGAATTCAATCCAGGTTTCCGACTTAAATAAACCGGTAAGCCTCTATTCCCGGACAATAATAAATAAGTTCTTCTTTCACTGATGCTTCCTAATTCGGCTAAGGCAAGTTTTAAAAAATCTAAAACCAATGCCAAGGGTTGACCATGAAAATTACCCGCTGAAATAATCTCGTCTTCATCAGGGAAAACATTAGGATTATCAGTCACACTATTAATCTCCGTAGTAATGACTCGCTTTACATATCCCAAGGTATCGGCACTAGCCCCATGCACTTGAGGGATACATCTAAAAGAATATGGGTCCTGAACCTGGCTCTTTTCTTGACCGGCAATTTCACTTCCCTGAAGATTTGCTAAAATAAACGCTGCGGTATCGATTTGACCTTGATGCGGTCTTATTTTATGAACGAGATTATTAAATGGTTCTATTCGGCAATCGTAAGCGTCAATTGAAGCCGCTGCTATAGTATTCGCTCGATTGAGTATTTTCTCACTTTCAATCACTAGAAAGGTGCCGTAAGCGGACATAAACTGTGTGCCGTTTAACAAGGCCAGACCCTCTTTAGATTGCAACTTTAAAGGTTTCCATCCAAGCAGTTCTTTTAATGATTCACCAGATATTTTTTCAGCATTATACCATACTTCTCCTTTACCCAAAATGGGTAAACTTAAATGTGCCAAGGGAGCTAAATCTCCGCTTGCGCCTAAAGATCCTTGCGTATATATAACAGGAATAACATTCGCATTATACATATCCATAAGCCTTTCAACCGTTTTCAGAGCAATTCCAGAATGACCATAGGCCAAGGATTGGATTTTTAGAATTAACATTATCCGAACAATCTCCACAGGAACAGTCTCTCCCATTCCACACGCATGAGACATGACTAGATTTTCTTGTAGTTGATTAATTTCGGTTTTAGAAATTTCAACATCACACAAGGAACCGAAACCAGTATTTATCCCGTAATACTTCGCCCCTTCTTCTTTCATTTTTTCATCCAAGTAACTTCGACACTTCAGAATATTGGCCTTGGCATCCTTTGCGAGGCTTAACTTGCCATTAATGCCTAGTACGCTTGCTATATCAGCTATACTTATTGGATTGTTTGATATTTCCATAAACTTTATTTAATGGAATTTAAATAGTTAATAAGTGCTTTAATTGACATCTCCTCTTGTTCCCCTGTTTCCATGTTCTTTAACATCAAAGTTTCGTTCTTCATTTCATTATCACCTACTATAGCTACAAACGAAATTCCTTTATCGTTAGCATATTTTATTTGTTTCTGAAATTTAGCTTTATCTGGATATAACTCAGCCGAAATTCCAGCTGCTCTAAGCTTGCCCAAGGCCTCAAATGCATAGGACTGATTCGCATCATCATAATGAGCAAACATTAAGCTAGCGCTTGCATTAAGCGTTTCAGGGAAACGACCTAACCCCTCCAAAACATCATATATACGATCTAATCCAAAAGAAATACCTACACCAGTTAAATCCGACTTACCAAACATCTCCGTTAAATTATCATATCGACCACCTCCACCAACACTTCCAATTTCATATTCATTACTTACTACTTCAAAAATACATCCAGTATAATAGTCAAGCCCTCGCGCTAAAGTAATATCAAATGCTGAAGAAGGAATATTAAACTTCTTTACAAACTCTAATTCTTCGATCCCTTGTTGGATCAATTCAGAATGAGGTAAGGAATGTATATCATTTTCGCTTACAACTGTTTTAAAGAGGGTCAACTGATCTTGACTTAATCCAAGCGTTTTAAACTCTTCGAGCACTCTATCTAAGCCAATTTTATCCAATTTATCTAATAATACAATACCATCCTGTTCCCTACCAGATAAACCAAGTGCTTGCATCAAACCAATAAGGATTTTTCTGTTGTTATATTTTATTGTAACAGCTAAATTTAGCTTTTCAAAAACACTTGAATAGATTTGAATCAATTCCACTTCATTATATAAGCTTTTACTGCCTATAATATCCGCGTCACATTGAAAAAATTCTCGATAACGACCTTTCTGTGGTCGATCTGCTCGCCATACCGGAGCAATATGGTATCGCTTAAATGGAAAGCTAATTTCATTCTGATGTTGAACTACGTAGCGAGCAAGTGGCACCGTTAAATCGTATCGTAATCCTTTATCGGCTATTTTAGGAGTTAACTTTCTTGAATCCGCATCTCCCAATTCAGTGATGGCAACCTTTTTTAAGTAATCTCCTGAGTTTAGTACTTTAAACAAAAGCTTATCTCCTTCATCTCCATACTTACCTACAAGCGTATTTAGATTCTCCATTACGGGAGTTTCTATAGCTTGAAAACCAAATAATTCAAAAGATTCCTTAATCGTCTGAATGATGTATTGCCTTTTGCGCACATCCGCTGGCAAAAAATCTCTCATTCCTTTTGGTAAAGCAGGTTTTATTTTCATAGTTTCCATTTGGTTTCATTATTTCCCGTTTCAGAATGATATTATCCCGTTTCAGAAAAAATGTGTTCGACAATTTACATTGTATGTATAAATTAGATGTATCAATAAGTCATATTGTTGGTTTGGTTTGGAAAAAGTCCTGCTTCGGCAGGGCTTTTAATTTTTAACACCATACAAATATACACTTCCTAAAATTCTACAAGAAATAGTCCTCTTTTTTTTAATTAATCAAACAGAACATTTATTCGACTTATTCCTTAAAAATTAGTTCTTAAGTTTTCTTATTTTAGAGTTTCATGAATGTACTCATCGTATCTGTTTCAAAAAATGCAGCAAAACTGCTTATTAAAACTATTCAGCGGCTCAGTCAGCAACCGGATAATATAGAGATTGTAGTGGGGCGGGACGAATTTTTAAACTACCTAGACAACAATGAAGATCCTGAGTTAATTTTTAATGTTTGTGATGATAAAGTGGAAGATTTATTTTCCATATACTCAAAAAGGCAAGTTTCCTCTGCATTAGTATTTTTTGCAGGAAATGATCGGCATATGGCTAGTTCCTTCTTGTTTAACACCTTATACTTTTTTACAGAGGAAGCATCTATTGAAGATGTCAAGTTTTGTTTTGATAAATACCGCACTTATTTTAAAGAAAAAAGTGAAGTCAGCTATGTCAAAGATCTGCAAAAATTAACCCACCTTTTAACTGAGAAAGATAAGGAATATAAGAAACGATTTATGGTCAAGATTGGAAATGTTATCCGATCTGTAAACGTACAAGATATTGCCTATTTCTTTTCTCATGATCGAATCAATTACCTGGTTAAGTTTAATGGAAAAAAGTTTCCTATCGATAATAGTTTAGATGAAGTAGAAGAGCTGTTGGATCCTGAGGTGTTTTTTAGAGCCAATCGACAATTCATGATTAACATTGACTCCATAGCAGAGATACATCCTTACTTTAAAGGAAGAGTAAAACTTAATTTAGACCCTAATCAAGTAAGTGAACTTGTGATTAGTGCTGAAAAATCAAGAAGTTTTAAAGATTGGCTAGATGAATGATTGTTATACTTAAGAAACCTTTGACATGAGACATTTATCCCAAACTATTCTATTAATCTCTTTCTTATTTTCCCTAAAGTCATGCTCGAGTATCCCTTCAGGTGCATCCGCGGTAAGCCCGTTTATTAAAGAACAATATCTAGGAAAATGGTACGAAATAGCAAGAATGGATTTTAAATTTGAAAAAGACCTAAACAATACCACTGCAGAATACGGAATAAGAAATGATGGTATGATCAGTGTCACAAATCGAGGCTACAACTATGTAAAACAAGAATGGACAGAAGCCACAGGAAGAGCAAAGTTTGTTAAAGAAGAAAGCACAGCTATGCTCAAAGTAAGTTTCTTTGGCCCATTTTTCGCAGGCTATAATGTGATTGCTTTAGACGAAAACTATCAATATGCTTTAGTTGCAGGTAAAGATTTAGATTTTTTATGGATATTATCCAGAAAACCTAGCATGCCCGAGCAAATAAAAAATGACTATTTGATGAAAGCTAAAGACATCGGTTTTAAAACCGATGAATTAATCTGGGTAGAACACAATGAATAAGTTTTTTGTTACCTGGCTATTTTTATTCCACAATAAACCATGGATTTAACAAATCCTCCCGATTGTAGGTGAGGGCTTCCTTGGTCTCATAAACTAGTACATTCTTCCCCGCTTCTAGACAAACTGCATGAGCGGCTCCCGTATCCCATTCCATCGTTGGAGCTAAACGTGGATATACATGCGCCTTACCTTCAGCAACCAAACAAAACTTAAGAGAGCTTCCTGAAGAAAGAAATTCGACTTGTTTTCCTTTTGCTTTTAAATCATCCACGAAGTCAACTACTTCTTGACTAAGATGAGAGCGACTAGCTACCACAATAATTTCATCCAACTCACTGTAATGTGTTCTATTTTCTATTTGCTTGGGTACTCTATTATTTTCAATAACAAATGCACCTTGATCTTTTTCTGCATAATAGGTTTTGTTTTGCACAGGAACATGCACAACACCTAGGATAGGCTCACCGTTATGAATCAAAGCTATATTGACTGTAAATTCTCCGTTCTTCTTGATAAACTCTTTGGTGCCATCCAATGGGTCAATCAGCCAGCAGTATTCCCAATCTTTTCTCTCGGAATAATCATTTTGCTTTACTTCTTCAGAAATATAAGGTATATCCGGATAGTTAGCGAGGAGTTTTTCCAAAATAATCTTATTGGCTGCTTGGTCAGCCTCCGTTAATGGAGATTCATCTTTTTTAGTATATACTTCAAAATCTTTTTGATATATCTCTAAAATAGCATCTCCAGCCTCTCTGGCAATATTGATTATCTTCTTAATTTCAACTTTCATGTTCTTTTAAAATTTTGATACATTGCTTAAGGCTATCTCTCCAATAAGGTATTTCAATACCAAATTGTTCCTTAATCTTCGTTTTATCTAATACACTATAATTTGGACGCTTTGCAGGAGTTGGGTAGGCCGAATCGGATATCGGTTTCACCACACAGTCTTTTTTTCCATATTCCATAATACTACAAGCAAAGTCGTACCATGAGGCAACTCCTTCATTGCTCATGTGATAAACGCCGTTTTTTTCCTTATATTTTTTGTCTAAACAAATGGCGACTATTACTCGAGCTAAATCATACGCATAAGTAGGTGTTCCTATTTGGTTATTGACCACATTTAACTGTTCCCGTTCACTCCCCAATCGCAACATTGTTTTCACGAAATTATTGCCATAGGGTGAATACAGCCAAGAAGTACGAAGTACAATCCCTGCTGTCACCGATGCTTCCCCTTGTAACTTAGCTCGACCGTAGGCCTGCAAAGGATTGGTAATATCTGATTCAATCAAAGGAGAGCATTTAGTACCGTCAAACACAAAATCAGTAGATATATGAATAAAAAAAGCATCTTGCTTTCTACATAGGTCCGCTAGCGTTTCAACTACTAAATTATTCAGTCTGTCATTAAGTTCCAACTCTACTTCAGCCTTATCCACGGCGGTATATGCGGCACAGTTAACAACAAAATCGAAGGAGTTATTCGAAAAATACTCCACTACCTTGCCGGTATTAAGGAGATCTAATTCTTTAGTAGTTAGCAAGGTACAATGAAACCTAGCATCGTCACTCAGTGCCATAGATATTTCCGTTCCTAACTGACCATCCGCACCAATTAAACATAATTTTTTCATTCCTCACAAAGTTAAAAAAAATAGATCATCTTTAAACTGCCTAATTTTTAATCGCAATACTTATTAATCGCTTTACTTGCTTCAATAAATCCATTTTCTGAAGCACTTAAAAAATCCATACAAGCACCATAAATTTCTGCTTGATACATTTTAGCCATTCCTCTGTGGTAGTATATGCTTGGATCTTCTGTTTCATACTCCAATAGCTCATTAAAATCGCGAACAGCTTCATTATAATTACCCAAATTTAAATGGGCCAATCCCCTTCCCTTTAGGGCAGGGTAAAAGTACTTGTTTATTGTTAAAATAGTATTGTAATCGGTTAATGCTGATCGGTATTTCTTCATTCCAACGTAAAGCGCTGATCGACCTGAATAAGCCAAAATATAAGCAGAATCAATTCGTATAGCCTCAGTCATCTCTTCAATGGCTTGCTCTAACTTATTTAGGTAAATTAAACAATTACCCATATTGTAATGCAGTTGCGGAATTTGATTGTCTGTCAAATTAGCATTCTTATAGCTATTGTAGGCTTTGTCGTAATAGCCGAAACTAGCATAAACATCTGCTTTCAGCATATATGCCTCAGTATAATTAGGATTTAGCGATATACTTTTATCCGCATATTCAACTGCCTTTTTATAATTGTTTTTGTCAATTTCAAACATTGCTCTACTTAGGAAAAATCGACTTTTCTCCATCCTAACCGCATCAACATCGTCACCCATTTTTAATTTCTTACTTTTTTTAGAGGATTTGATTTCTACCTGATCCACCTTTACGGTAGTCATATCTTCAATATTATCCTCAATTTCAGCCAACTCCCTTGCTAAAGCCAATTGTTGCTTTTTATATTTTTTTGAGTTGGCATCCTTTTCAGATTCAAAGTTTACATCAAAAATTAACACATCATCTTCCTTTTCTTCAATTTTCTTTATTGCTTTTGATTTTTCCCTTTCTTCAATTTTCTTCTCGGCTTTCAATTGTTTTTCCTCAACCAGCTTCTTTTTCTTTTCCAAGGCATCTTTCTTTGCTTTTTTCATAGCAGCCAGTTCCTTTTCTTGTGCGGTCATATTTTCCTCTAAAGCTTTCTTTTGTTTTGCCTCCGCCTCTACATTCTTTTTTTTCTCTTCCAGTTTCAATTGAGCTGCAATTTCTTCTTCTTTTTGTTTCTCCGCTATCTCCTTCTTCAATTTATCGATTGCTGCGGCGTTATCTTTTTTCTCTTGGTCTTTTAATCTTTGCAACTTTTCCTCAGCCATCTTAAGCAATTTCTCCTCTTCCTTATCAGCCTCTTTCAATTGCTTCTTTGCAGCTAAATCATATTGTTTTTGCAATTCCTCCGCGGCCTTTTTTTCTGCTTTTTCCTTTTTCTCTAATTCCAGGGCTTCTTTCTCTGCTATCTGTTTGGCAAATGCCTCCTCTTCTGCAAGTATCTCATTCTGCTTAATGATTTCTAGCGGATCTACTTCTTCTTGCAACTCAAGCTCAACATCAAAGACGAATTGACGTTTGAGCATATTCCCTTGTTTGTCATACTTCTTTTTATATTTCCGCAGGACCAATTCCTTTGTTTCAGATAACTTAGTATTCAATTTCTCTATTTTATTCAGCACTCGCTCTTGGGCAATCTCGAGAGAATCATCGTAAAATTTCCGTTGTCTTGCTAAGTCAAGAAATATTTGTAAAGTAGAAGTAAATGATTCGCTTACATTTGCACGTTCTTCATCGATACTATCGATTTTTGCTAGGAAATATTTTTGCTGCTCAATACCCTTTGCTTCTTCATATCCAATAGCATAAGACAAACGATTAACTTCTAATTCTTCCTCTCTCAAATCATAATAATCCTTAATTACAAGGATTTGACCATAACTGATAAGATTGCTAGATAGTTGATTCCAGGCTACTATTGAATCAATTTTGGTGCTGTAGAGCATGGATATCTTATACAATGTTTCCTTTTCAGCTACTTGATGTTCAATGACACTATACTGTGCACTGGTCTGAATCAATGTACAGCTTAATATTAATGTCAAGAAAAAAGGAATGAGACAATACTTAGAGCAAAACCATTTTAACAACCGCATCTTCGCCAACTTCATTATTTATTTTTAGAATAATTTGCTCTTGCAAATACAACAATTCATTTTTTAAGGCCGCCTGATTAACTTTCACAAAAAGAACTCTATTTTTCACAAAGATCTTCTCAGTATACTTGTTTATTAAGTCTCCCATCAGGGGTTGCCACAAATTTACAACTCTAGCCTCAAGTAAAGGTTTTTTTAACTTTTTTTGTTGGCTAAAGTCTCCCAACAAATCCCCTATGGATTTCATGTTATTACTCATTATTCGATGTCTATTACTTGAACAGGCGCACTGCTTATGTTTTGAAACATATCTTTATCGGTATGACTTATAAAAACCTGTCCTTGTTGATTTATCAAAAAGTTCATTAGGTTTTGACTGCGTTTCATATCGAGTTTATCAAATATATCGTCAATAATAAATAAAGGTACTTTATTTAATTGAGCTTTTAAAAAATTAAACTGAGCCAACTTTAGGGCCAAGAGCACGGTCTTTTGTTGACCTTGTGAGCCGAAATCTTTTAACGATTCACCACTCATTTCAAATTTAACATCATCCCGATGAATCCCTTTTGTAGTTCGCCTCAGTATGATGTCTTTCTTCAGAGTTTCATCCAGCAATTGATTCAAGCTTTTTTCAGCCAAATGGCTCGTATAACTTAAAGTAAACCCTTCATCTTTAGCAGATAAGGCAATAAAACTTTCTTTAAAAAAAGATTTAATATTCTCAAAAAATCGATGCCTTGATTGATAAATAAATACACCGTTCTTATGCAGAGAATCATTATATATGGATAGTAGGTTTTTATCAAGTCCTTTTTCTTCGGCCTGCTTCAATAGCGCATTCCGTTGTTTTAAGCTCGCATTATATTGTAGGAGCGCATTCAAATAATCACGACTAAGCTGAGATAAGGTTTGATCTATAAATTTTCGACGTTCTTCAGCGCTCCCTGTAATCAGAACATGGTCATTTGGTGACACTACCACAACTGGGAAGATCCCCAGATGATTAGCATTTTTTACATGCTGAATACCATCTAAGACAATTTTTTTTCTCTTACTCGATTCAGCAGTGACGACCAATTCTTTATGCTCACTTTGATCCATGTATATCTGTAGGCGAAAAAAACTTTCCCCTTGCTTAATACAGTTTTTATCTGAAGAGCTAAAAAAACTTTTCCCAATACACAGCATATATATGGCATCGAGAATATTAGTTTTTCCTACGCCGTTTAATCCAATGAAAGCACAAGTATCTTCGTTGAATGAAAATACTTTTTTTTCATGATTCTTGTAATTAGTAATATGAAGTTTGCGAATAAACATTAATTTCGAGGATTCAAACCAAATTAAACAAAATGTCAAAGACAAAAATAACAAAAGAAACTTACCTCAAGTGGTATGAGTTGATGGTTCGTATGCGAAAATTTGAAGAACGCGCAGGAATGTTATACGGTCAACAGAAAATTAGAGGGTTTTGTCACCTATATATTGGGCAGGAAGCCGTTGGAGCGGGTATTGCATCTGCGACTAGGCAGGAAGACCCGGTAATAACGGCATACAGGGACCATGCACTTGCTATAGGAAAAGGTATGAGCGCCAGAGAATGTATGGCTGAGTTGATGGGCAAGGTGACAGGTTGTAGCAAAGGAAAAGGTGGATCCATGCACTTTTTCAGTAAAGAAAAATATTTTTTTGGTGGACATGGAATTGTAGGAGCTCAAATAGGTTTAGGCGCGGGACTTGCTTTTGCTGAAAAATATAAAGAAACTGACAATGTGGTTCTTGCTATGTTTGGTGATGGTGCAGTTTGGCAAGGTATCTTACATGAAACCATGAATATGAGTAAACTATGGAATTTACCAGTCATTTTTATTTGTGAAAATAATGGATATGCTATGGGAACCTCCGTCAAAAGAAGCGCCGCCTCTAAGGATATCTACAAGCTAGGTGAAGCATTTGACATACCTAGCATGCCAGTTGATGGCATGGATCCAGCAGCTGTTCATGATGCCATTAGCGATGCGACAGAACTATGTAGAAGTGGAAACGGGCCAGTATTCCTTGAGATTAGAACCTACCGGTATAAAGGACATTCGATGAGTGATCCACAGAAATATAGAACAAAAGATGAGGTTGAATCATACAAAGAAAAAGACCCTATTCAGATAGTTTTAAAGAAAATTCAAGACAATAAATGGGCAAGTGAAGAACAAATTAAAGAAATTAACACAAAAGTGAAAGAAGAAATTGATGATTGTGTTACCTTTGCCGAAAATTCATCGTATCCAGATGACAGTGCTGTGTATGAAGATATTTATGTTCAGAAGGATTATCCTTTTTTAACTGATTAAAAAATAAAAGTAAAATGGCCGCAGAAAAAAACCTAAATGCATCAAGTGAATTGTCTCAACTTGATAAGATGCAAAACTGGTATGAAGAGAATGGAAAAATGGTAAATTCTGCTGTTCTTTCTATTCTTGCAATAATACTATTGTTGATTGCTTATACCAATATATACAAACCAAAAAAAGAAGCTGCAGCGCAAGATGCTATCTTTAAAGCGCAATATTGGTTTGAACAAGACTCAATTGCAAAAGCACTTAACGATCCAGGAAATGGATTTCTTGAGATAGCTAATAATTTTGGGAATACCCAGGCAGGTAACCTCGCTAAATATTATGCAGGACTATCCTATTTTCAATTGGGCGATTATCCAAATGCCGAAAAACATTTAGCTAAGTTTAATGTGAATCATGATGAAGTATTGGGCGGATTGGCTCTAGGTACTTTAGCTGATGCTCAAATGGAAAATGGAAATCAAGACGCGGCACTTAAAAACTATAAGAAAGCTGCAAACTTTTCAGCCAATGAAGCGTCAAGTCCATTCTTGTTGTTAAAAGCGGGCTTAGCATATGATTATGCTGGAAAAAGTGAAGATGCTATTAAATTTTTAAAGACTTTAGAAGATGAATATCCAAATTCTTCTGAGGCAAGTGATGCTGCAAAATATTTAGCCAAGATAGAGGCATCCATTTAATGGATAAACTTATACCAGCGATGCCATCTGCCTTAAAGTGGATGGCATCGCTATTTTATTTAATATCTTTGACAAATAAATCGTCGTAGTGTATCATAATAAAAAAGTAATTGTTGTAATGCCTGCCTTCAATGCAGCGCTAACTTTAGAAAAAACAGTTAATGAAATTCCAGAATGGGTAGACGAGGTCATCTTAACTGATGATGCTAGTACGGACAATACTGTAGCTGTTGCTCAAAAACTAGGTATACAACATATTCTTAAGCACGATCAAAATAAAGGCTATGGCGGCAACCAAAAAACCTGCTATAATAAAGCATTAGCGCTCGAAGGAGATATCATTATAATGTTGCATCCAGACTATCAATACACACCTAAGCTTATACCAAGCATGGTCAACCTAATTGCACAAGACCTCTACCCTGTAGTTTTGGGGAGTCGTATATTAGGTAAAGGAGCGCTTCGTGGCGGAATGCCATGGTACAAGTATTTAGCGAATAGACTACTTACCTTTATCCAAAACGTATTAATAGATCAAAAATTAAGTGAATATCATACCGGTTATAGGGCATTCAGTAAAGGTGCACTTAAAGCCATCAACTTCAATGATAATTCGGACGACTTCATTTTCGACAACCAAATGCTTGCGCAGCTGGTATACAAGGATTTTGAAATAGCAGAAGTAACGTGTCCAACCAAATACTTTGAAGAGGCTAGCTCTATAAACTTTAAACGAAGTGCTGTTTATGGTTTGGGCTGCATGCTAGTATCGATCCAGTTTAGATTAAATAAGTGGGGTATCTTAAAACTAGCAATGTTTAAGTAAGTATTAGTCTTGCTCTAATTCTTTGTTTTTTAATAGCTCATCATCTTCAACCCTATAAGGCAGCACATTTAAAACATGTTCTATGGCATCAATACGTGCTTTTGTTTTCCGATTAGCTTTAATTATTTTCCATGGGGCAATCTCCGTATCAGTTCTGTCAAACATTTTTTGTTTATAGCTCGTATATTCATCCCAAAGTTCTATTGCACGGTGATCGACAGCACTATACTTCCACTTTTTTAAAGGGCTTTCTATAATATCCGTAAACCTCTCAGCTTGCTCATCTTTAGAGATAGAGAAGTAAAGTTTGATTAATCTCACCCCAGAATCAACAATAAGCCGTTCCACATCGTTTACCTGATTCATAAAAACCTCGTACTCTTCATCTGAACAAAAACCATTTACGGGTTCTACCACCGCTCGGTTGTACCAGCTTCTATCAAAAAATAAAATTTCACCAGCTTTTGGAAGTAATGATATGTAGCGCTGAAAATACCATTGAGTTTTTTCAATCTCATCTGGCTTAGGCAATGCTATAACGCGATATTCTCTTGGGTTTAAAAACTCTGTCATCCTTCTTATAGCGCCACCTTTTCCTGCCGCATCACGACCCTCAAAAACAATAACTACTTTTTCATTATGTTCAGAAACCCATCGGTGAAGTTTAATTAACTCAACTTGTAATTCGGCTAACCGCGCTTCATACTTTACATACCTCAAAGTTTTGTCGAGATTCACGTCCTCATTAGATAAAATATGTAACAAGCCTTTTTTACTATTTAGATTTTTAAAATCTTTTAAGCTAAATTCTTTCATCCTATTTATTTAAGAGTCAATTTGCTTTAACATTCTAAAATAA
>TARA_B110000483_G_scaffold239860_1_pt1 | contig 14959 bp, 17 predicted proteins | sample TARA_B110000483 | Tara Oceans TARA_B110000483 (sample SAMEA4398176) | marine metagenome | biome: Polar Biome; feature: [SRF] surface water layer (ENVO:00010504); material: water (ENVO:00002006), including particulate matter (ENVO:01000060) such as... | depth 5 m
TCGAAGAGAAGCTGTTCGACTGGAAGACATCTCCCCTCCTCCAATAAACACATGATGTCATTCTCGGAAGAGACCTCATCGTAAGCAGGAAGAGACCAGGTTGAGTTGCGCATATCTGACACGTGTTGCTTTGTACCCCGGAGGGTACCATGCTGTTTTTAGGTTTTTTGTTTAGTCCCTACCCGTCCCCGGTGTTGTGTCTACTCGTCGTCCTCGCCGTCGTCCGAGTCGTCGGACTTCTCGGCCTTGATGAGGTCGATGAGTTCCTTGAGGTCCTTCGCCACGACCGTGCCGTTGCCGCCCGTTCCCTCGACTTCAACGATGTCTTCTTCGTCGATCTCGTACTGTTTCATCAGCTTGGCTGCAGCGCTCGAGACCTTGCGCTTCCCGTTGTCTTCGTCGTCCGAGTCGGCCTTGGCGGTCGGCTTCAGGTCCTTGACGTCCTTGAGAAGCACCTTGCCTTCCGTTCCGGAGCCCGTCACCTTAGTGATGTCCAGCCCGTTGTCGCGGCAGAACTGCTGCGCACTTGGGGAGGCGTTCACCTTGGCTTTCTTGGGCCCCTCAGCGAGCTGCTTCAGGTCCTTGACTGAGACCTTGTCGTTGGCAGCAGTGCCCTTGAAGCCGTCCGGTACCACCATACCCTTGGCCTCGGCGAAGTCCTCTGCTGCCTTGCTGGCGAAGCGAGAGACCTTCTTCTCCTTGGGCTTCTCCGTCAGCTTCTTCGGGAGGTAGCCCTTGGCGGCGAGGAGGTCGATCGCGGCGTCGCGGTTGGCAGGCTTGGCCTTCAAGAGCTCGTCGATGATGAGCGAGAGGGTCTGCGCAGAGGTCGCCATGAGTGCTGTTGTAGGTGTTGGATGTTGTTAGCAGGCTGCTAGTACACCCTCCCATCGATGCCGGGCTTTAAGATTCATTAAATTTTGCAATTGCAGAAAAAATGGAGCCTAGGCCCGGGGGGCCCCGGGGGCCCCACTCGCGTGCCCCGCGCCGAGGGTCCCGCATGACCCTAAGCAGGGTTTTTCTTGTAATTGCAATTTTTAACTATGTCTAGGGTCCGGCGAGTCGGTGTGGGTGTACCGACCGGCCACTCAACAACCCTCGAGCGATGACGATAGAGATGCGCAATACGCCTCAGCACCCTAACCCATACCGCTGCGGCACGTGTCGTCAGCCAGGGCATGACCGCCGCAACTGTCCGTGTACTGCAGTCGAGGCCACCAGGCTTCGCGAAGAGTACAACCGGCAGCGTCGTCAAGAGGCGGCGCGTCGTCGCCAGGAGCTCAACGAGCGACAGCGGGAAATCAACGAGCGAATACGCGTATCCGATGCGGAGTGGCGAGCAGGGATGTACGCAGAAGTAGTCGACATGCAGCGTCGGCTTGAAGAGTTGACCGGGAATGGTCCACCGCAGCAACCCCCACGGAACGTCCCGACTGTACGTGAGCAGAAGATACAGGAGATCCTGTTCGACAACGCGCAGAAGATCCCCGACGGTCTTTACAAGGAACTGATGGACGCGCTGGTGATTCGGGGTTGAAACGATAACGCAGGTGTCTCCTTAGGGAGGCTAAGGCCTGGGTGCAAACAAATGGTTGGCGGAGGCGGATCTAACACCAATGCGAATGGTCTTAAGTTCGAACAAGACACGGGTCTTATGACAGTTGCGACGTGCAAAGGAGAAATCAACAAGTGGGCGTACGAAGTGTTCTTCGGCGAAGGGCTTTTTACAGTTCCAAAGACAAAGACCGGGTTGTTCAACCTTATAAAACCTTCTCTTCCAAAGGACCAACAAGCCCATGGTTGCAAGCAGCCAGACGAATGTTACATTCGTGACTCAGATAAGGTAATTTTCATACTCGAGAAAAAATCCCAGCAAGGCAGCGGTTCGGTATGCGAGAAGCTTCAAACAGCGGTTTTCAAACAAGACCATATGCGTGAGTTGTTTCCCTCGCACCGAGTGGTGTACTTTTACTGCCTCTCGGATTGGTTCAAGGAAAATGCTAAGGCAGAACTGAAATTCTTAGAAAAGAACGACATCAAAGTTTTCTGGGGGTCTGACCCCGAGTACAAAGAGAAGGTTGTGTCTTATCTTAATTCTTATTAGAAAAAAATATAGGTGTCCCTCTTTGGAGGGATTTAAGGCCTATTTAAATTTTACTAAAAAAAATAAATCTTAAGTTGCAGACTTGATTATTAAATCGTGAAGAGTCATGAAGGTGAACATGAACGCTGTCAACCGCGAGACGGTCAAGCGCGGCCGCAAGGACCATAAGAAGAACATCAAGCCCGATAACAGAAAGAGGTCTCGAAGCACAAAGACCTACTACGACATCTTTACTGACATCTAAGAACTTTTAACGTCCTAGAGCCTTTCGGGGTTCTCAAGGGGACGTGATAAAATGCCCCGATGCAATATCATCGTTTTTGACCAGGAGAAACGCAAAGAGCGTAAGTGTCTTCATAATAGAAAATGGGGGCCCATTTGTTCATTTCACGCAAGAAAATACATTATAAAAATTCAAGCAATGTGGAGATGTTACTCTACTAAAAAGAAAATCAATTTGTTCCAGAAACTACCCGAAGATACTTGGTCTGTTATATTGGAATGTATTTCAAACCGTAACAATGAATTAAAACTTTTAGAAAGTCACGAGAGGGTATATTTAAGAAGAATATCAAATATGTATACTAGTTATTGGGGAACCCAGGTAGCTTTGCATAAATGCAAAATCAATAGAGATTATTTCAGAAATCTTATTAAAACTTACTGAATTTTAATTTTTCCTTATGGGATTTTTAATCCCGTGTGAAACGGAATTTTTAAAAACTCTTTGTAATAAAAAGAAGACAAGACCAGTTCCCAAGTTAGAAATAAAAATTATAAATGGGAGAAAAACCTTAATGATTTAAGATAATTATAAGGGAAACTAGGACGCGTGGGGATCGAACCCACGGCCACAGGATTAAAAGTCCTGCGCTCTACCTACTGAGCTAGCGTCCCTTATATTTATCATATTTTTATGAACAAATTTATAAATGATGTCTACAACTTCGGTTGGTAATCTGTTCATTATAATTAAAAATTGTTTATTTCTTTAAACCGATTTAAGAATAGGCTCATGAACAAACAGTTCGTTTGTAATTTCACAAAGTACACCAATCATTGCTACGCGCCCAATGTAAAGTTCATTGTTCTTAATCTTTTCAGAATTATTCTTATTAAGTCCAAGAGGGTCAAAAGAATAATCTCCTGGATTGTGGTCTTCTTTCATTGTAAACCACTTTGAAGTATCTTCTGGAAAATTATAAGCCTTTAGCATTTGCGCAGCTTCAGAACAACCTACAAGACCTAGAAGACCTAGTTGTACGTTATTGTCTAGTGAACTTACAAAATTAATTCCAAGTGTATCTGGCTTTGCTAAATCTAGTAGAGGAATTGCAACAGAAGTTACCATAGCAACTCTTCCATGCTTAATTTCTGCCTCCTGAACGAACTTTGAGGGCAAAATTCCATAACCAGAAACAGAATTAAAAAATGTAAAGAGAGTAATCAAAGCCTTGTACATATCTAATATATAATATAATTTTTCTTTAAATTATTTTATAGTTATAATTATAAAATGGATAGAACATTGATTATGTTTTTGGCCGCCGCGGTCGCAGTGACCTTTCTAGTAGTAATGGCTACAGCTGAAAATTATAAAAAATCCGGTGCATTTGCATCTGGTAATAATTTTATAACTCTAGACGACAAAGGTAATATAGTTCTTCAACCAGTTTCTGATGTAGACACTGCTATAAATAATGTAGCAGCTGGAATAACAACTGATACTACTAATACATTAAAGGGATATCAAACGACTGCTGCGGCATCTTCTTATCAGGCTTCTGCTGGTAAAACATTTCAAACTAAGGCTGCCGCTGCCGCTGCAAAAACTGCAGCAGATGCTGCTTATCAGTCAGCTGGCAACTATTTAACACGTGGTAAGTTCTATAGAATTTGGAATAAAGAAGGTGATCAGAATGTTCTAAGATGGGGAAACCAAATTAAAACAGATGGTAACACGAATGCTACAGATCAATTTAGATACTTTAAAATAGACAATTAAATTTAATTAAAAATATTTGTCTATTAATACAATTAACAGTAAGTATATTTACATACTCTAGGTTTAATGGCAAGAAAAAATTTGGTATAGGCAGTCAAGGTTGGACAAGATTATTATCTCCTAATAGATTTTTTACCTCTAAACTCATCAAGGGCTCTATCTAGAGCTTTACGCTCTTTCTTTTTAAAACCGTTATCGGGTACAATAAAATCTTCCAAAGAACCAGCTGAATCTTCTTCATCTGATTCCTCGGAATCTTCAGTATCAACTTCTTCTACTCCGTGAATAAGGTCCCATTCTCTGCAGATGTGTCTCGCCATGTGTCTACACGGACATTTACAATCTTTTTCAGTATAATTAGTTTGATACTCTTTAGATACAAGTCTCTGTCCAAGAATTGGAAAGTTAACACGATGTCTTGAACAACAGGTGCAATTGTTTAACTCCCGAGGGAGTTCATCATAATGTTTACATTCTTTTAGTTTTTCATCAAAATATGTTTCAACATTTTTACCATTTAAAAATTCTTCTAGCTTCATTATTATAATTATGAATAAATCAATACTTTAAATTTATTCTTCGGTTACAATAGCCAAATCCCTGAAAACTTCGGGTTCCTCTGGTTCTAAATCGGAATCAGAGGATACTTCATATATTTTCCAATCCATAGCATGTCTGAAACAGAAACACTTACTTGACCCTTCTGGTTTTTCTGTACCAGGTTTGCTACAAGGTTCTCCACTCTTTGCGATACCACAACATCTCTCTTTTGTAGAATCTTTGGAACTTGAAGTCGGTTTTTCGGAAACAGTAGTATCAAGCTTCGGAATGGACTTCTTTGGAGCACTTGTTTTATTACTTTTAAGGTATTCATCAATGTCCTTCTTTGTTACCTTTTCTTTATCAAAGTTATCAAAGTTATCAAGGGTCAATTCGTTTTCCGCTGCATATTCGGCTGCAATTTTTGTAGCAAATTTTTTAGCAGTGAATGTCTGCTTTGTATTTTTTGTTTTTTCTTTTGAAACTGGAGTATCGTTTGACTGTAATAGTTTATGAGCCAATTCAATAAAGGAATCGTTGAAAATACTTAACATTTCAGCCATTGCTTCATCATCAAGTTCGTGCTTTAGCTTAAAAGCGTTAAACTTTGCATCCAATGCCATGTTTGACACTTTTTAATGAAATGTATTCTTAAATTGATTAAAATTTTGTAAAAATTTAATTAAAAATCAAAAGTTCAGAAGTTTTAGAATTTGGGTTTTTACAATTTATTGCACGTCTAGCTGTAATTTCCTTTATATTGTAATTAATAAACGATGATTTAACTAATTCCGTGTTTGAATTACTCATCAAAAACTTAATACTATCTAAATCCTTAACAAGTTTAAATAAAATTTCGTGTGATTTTAAATCAAATCCGTCTGATGTATAACCAACGAATGACGTTTTATTTTCAGGTACATAAGGTGGGTCTAGATAAACAAAATCTCCTTTTTTTATTGTTTTAATAGAATCTGTAAAACTAGAACATATAAATTCAACATCTTTTATTACATTACTAACATTTATAAGGTCTTTTTTAGAAATTATACATAAAACATTTTTGTAATGTCCGAATGGAACATTAAATCCATTAGGACCTTCTCTGTATAATCCTCTAAAACAAGTTTTATTCAGAAATAAAAATAACGCTGCGCTTTCGGTTGTATTGCATATAATAGAATTATATTTGCTCCTAATCCAATAATAGTAACTTTCTTTTGAAGTTTTAGATTGGGTTTCATTTAAAGGCTTTCTATTAACTTCAATACCATTTATTATGTTGTATTCATTTGTATAAAATATTATTAGTTTGTATAATTCTTCGTGATTGAATTTTATTTGATTATAAACATTTATTAATTTATCGTTTAAGTCATAAGCATACAACTTACCTGACAATTTTATTTTGTTCTCAGCTATAAAAGATAAAATTCCAAATAATACACCTCCGCCTCCTAAGAAAAGTTCATGATAATTAACAATTTCAGTCGGTACTAGGGGTAGAATGTCTTTTAATAGATTAGTTTTACCTCCTACCCATTTTATAAACGGTTTAGTCATTATATTAATTAATGTATTTTATTTTTAAGCTGCTTTTTTCTTGCGTGTCTTTTTAACTTTTTCTGGAATAAGGTCTCTCCATAACTCTGATACATTTTCCATCATAGGCTCAAAGATTGTTTCAATCGCAGACTTAAACTGATGTTCGAAATAGTATACGTAATCAATTGGTATAGCATTCTTAATCACATAAGCAGGGTCTTCGACTTTTTCAAACTGTCGCGAACCTTCGTAAGTAACAAAAAGATATGAAATGCGATCGCCTGAAGCTACTTTGTCCATCTTATCGCGCGCCTCGCGTTTTCTAGAGAGTGCGACGTGTGGAATATTAGCAGGGCATCTAGAGAATGACTGCAATGTCTTACAACTTGGACAAATATGTTCAGTCTCTATAAATTCTTCGACGTGACTCGATTTTTTATTAACGAGTTTGTGTAATACTGTAATGTCCATTTCTTTCTTACCGATGACATTCAATTCATAGTAGGTCTTTCCACATCCGTCACAAATTACCTTACGATCGAATGCGTAACCAGAACGAAGACTCTTTGAAAGCATCAATTCTTTCATAGGAACTTCTGCTTGAACTAACTTACGAATTTTATTTCTAGCAAACTCTTTGCTTGTTTCGATTAGTTCGTCTACTGTTTCGAAGTTATAATTCAATACCTTGTCATTAAGAAAGATGTACTCGAAAATTTGTTTTGAGTTTTCTCTTACATATATACAGTTGTCTCGACGAACTACTTGAATACCTTTATAGTCGATGTAATCATACTTAAGAGGATTAGTCCATAATAAACTTGCATAACGTTTCTTGGAATATAAAATGAAAGGATACATAACCTTTTCAAACTCAAGATCGATTGGTTTTTTAAATGTAGCAGAAATACGGTCTGCGCATTCTGGTGCAACTTTGAAAACATAGTTCATATGATCTTGTCCTTTGAGATCACTTTTGAACTTTACATAAATAGAATCAGTGTCTCCGTATACAACTTCGCAATCGTACCACTCTTCCGCACATTTCTTTGAATGAGCAATCATTTCTCGACCACATGCGGTGACCGCAGCGGCGATCTTTTTATTTGGAAGTCTTCCGTATCTTGCACCAGTGAATCCATAAATACTGTTCATGGTTACCTTAATCGCAAGTTGAACACCGTTAAATACTGCATACAAGTTGTCATCTGGCGAAAGAGTTTTCATTTGTTTACGAATAGCCTTACGTTCTTTCCAAAGTCGAGAAAGAATCTTCGGCATAATACCTGTGCGGTTTTGAACAAATCTAACACTCACTGGTCTTTTAATGTCGTTCCCATCTGAGTCAATGTCGTCTTCTTCCCAGTTCATATCAAAGTATTCGATTCCTGGTAAGTTATCAAATTCTGGAAGTTCAACTATAGTTGCGTAATCATAATTGTGAGCAATCATAATGCTAGGATACAAACTTGCAAAATCAAGACCGGCAATAGGTTCGAAATGTGCACCAGGGATTGCTTCTAAAACAGTAGCTCCCGTAAACTTTTCTTCTTCGTCCGGGAGGTCAGTTTTTGGTTTATATTCTGCAGCTGGAATTAGATAACCTTCATTTTTGGTTTCATAAGCAATTTGTGTATGAACACGGATTTGTTGACCACGGAGCTCGATGTACTGCATTGGAACCATAGTAATATTAGACATACCAATTACGTTTGTGATAATTCTAAGTTTAAGCATAAGATCTATAAGAAGCCATGTATCCTGTGCACAATACTTTACAACTAATGCTATTTTATCTTTTGTTGATGTGTTATAATTAAAAAGGTCTGCCGGACTAAGGTCGTCTTTTTTGTCGCCGGTAAAATGCTCTGCTACCGCATTGAGTTTATAAGACTCTAGTTTGTGTTCTTTTTTAATTATAAACATAAGGTCAAACTGTGTAACACCGTACATCTTAAGATATTTCATAGTGTTATCTCCGTATGCAGAAGTATTTAATTGGTCTTCGTGTAAATGTGCAGGTTTAGACTCAATTCTGCTAAGATTCTCAAGTACATATTCTATTCCAAGAACCTTTGCGCGTGCACAAACATATTTCCAATCGAAGTCATAACCGTTATATTGTACTAGGATGTCCGGGTCTGTTTTCATAATAAACTTTACCCATCCGATAATTAGTTCTTTTTCTGAATCGTAAGTTTCAATGCATATACCTTCTATTGGGTCGCAATCGTTATCAATAGGACTTTTGATAGTTACGACGTGCTTGAATGATTCTTTTGTACTAAATTTGTAAACACTTGTACCTATCTGTGTGATAATGTCCTTTTCATTCATAGGATCTGGAAAATCATTCTTGTTTTCATAACGGGTTGAATGTGAGAATGCCTCAATATCCCATGAACCAAGAGTAAGATTACACGTTTCTTGGCGGTCAAGTTTTTTAACTGATGCATAATTTGCAATATAGCTATGTTGGCATCTTGACACTTCATTATCTTGAGTTATATTTTTAACAGTAACCCAGTTTGCCATTTGAATTTCCATCTTATGTGTAAATCTAAGATAAGGTTCAATGTTAGACTCATATAGGTCAAATTTAATTGATTCATTCTGGAGAACACTTGAAATCTTTGGAAGCTTAGATTTGTCTTTTGGATTTAAGATGTACTTAATACGATTAAATGTGTTCAAGTTTTTGCACACAAATCTTAAGAATTTATACTCTTTTTCATTTGTGAATCCTTTGTACTTCTTTCTCGATACTACACTTACAGATTCAAGATCATCTCTATTTCGAAAGAGTTTATTACGAATGAATCTCTCAACTTCGTTTTTCTTAAAATTATCGAACGACTTTTGAAGTTTATCTGGAATTAGTGCAAAAAAGTAAGGTTTATACCCTTCAAATCTTACACATACCGATTCACCATTTTCATCTACACCGAAAGAATAAATATGATAACGGATATCTGGAACGCCTTCATTATCAGAATCGAAGTTCTCAACTTCTTCATCGCACGCTTCCCATGATAAGATTTGAAACGATAAATTTTTTTTTTCTGAGATGTATTGATTTCGAATAAATGTATCCATGACTATATTTATAAATCTATTTTTGTTTTAAATTAATTATTATTCTGTAAAAAACTAACTATAAATAATAATGTACCACCTATCGTTATACTTTGTTTAATAAGTTTTCCATCTGAAGTAGATATACCGAATATTGTAAAATCTAACCATTTATCTGATAACATATTTCCTAAAATTAACCAGTCTATAGTAGTAGCGGAATCTTCTAAAATATTTAATGTAACTAAATTTAGATTTCCATTTGTTCTTTTAACTATTCTTTCAGTTGATACTCTTGTTAAGAATCTATTAATAAAATCAATTGATTTTATGAAATGAAGAATTTCTTCTCTAGAGTATGAATATCTTCCCATATTTATTATAAGAATAAATTGATTACACAAGTATAAAATTAATGGATGTAGGAGATATCTATCATGATCTTGAAAATTCAGTGGTAATTTAACTCCATGTGGAAAAATATCTTTAATAAATATAGCAAGAGATATTCCTCCAAGTATAGTTGTATAAGATATTATACCATTGAATAAATTTATAGTCTTTTCTATTTCGTCTTTAGTTTTTGCAAGTTTTAATATTAAATTACTAAGACATACATTTTCTTCAAAGTCAAATTCATTTGTTTCAATTTGCAGCTTAATTTTTTTAAGTTTTGCTATGTGTTCATTTATAACAAACATAAACGTGTATACAAAAATAAATATTGTTAGTCTAGAATAAATCCATTCTATTATGATTAGTGAAAAAAACAATATATTATTATCAAAAGTATTTAGCCAATGGTATTCATTATAGAATGAAGATATGTCTAATAAATTTATAAGAATTGAAATTATACTTGAAACTACTATAATAGTTCCTTTAAATTTTTTACACCTTAGAATATTTTCAATGTGATTTGTTTTAAAATACATTTTGTTCCAGATGTGTATTATGGGTAAATTTATATGAAGGAAAAAAGAAGTTAGATATTTTATATTGTACGTATTTTGGGAATACATAATTAGTGTATAAATAGGCTGAATTAAAAGTATAATACTTATAAATATGTAGTAAATAGTATAAAGTGTATAAAAGCAATTCTCAATAAAATCCGGTTTTCTGTATTTATTTATTTTATACATAGCAATTCTTGGCGAAGGGGTTTCATCCCCCATGAGTTTTAATAAATTTATTGATTTTATATTTTTATTAGGCCTCAGAAACTTATTGTTAATTATTCTTTTTTTAACTAATATATTATCTACATTCCAAGATTTAATAGCTAAAAATAATAATATTTTTTCTAGCATTTATATTAAATGTTTATAATTATAATCATATTATTATTTTTGTTCTTTTTATTTTTTAGACCATGTTCTGTTTCTTACAGAACTAAATCGGGTAGAATGTACAGAGCTAGAAATCTCAAAACAGCAGAAATGATAGATATTCTAAGAGATATTTCTATACATTTATCATACAATATAAATCCCGATGACGGAGAACTATTAAGAGAAAAACTCCAGAATACATCTTTTAAAGAACTTCTTTATCAAAACCCGCAAATTATGGGCTGGAATTATGATAAAGGGCGCGAAATTGGAGTAAAAATTTATAAATCTACTGGAGTTATGTATCCGCCCGATGAAATCATTTCAACTCTTTTGCATGAACTTGCTCATTCTTTAACTGAAACGCGCGGTCATGGTAAATTTTGGAAAGAAAAAGATGAATATCTGCAAACTTTTAAAGAAAAATACGTAGATATTTTAATTTTAAAAACATCTGAGTTATAGTAAATGAATGACCTTTTTATAGGAGGAGGTGGTTATTCAGGTGTACTATTTATAGGTGCGCTTGAGTACATTCATGAAAATAAATTATTAGAACTTAAGAATTTTTATGGGTGTTCTATAGGTTCTTTAATTGGTTGTTTATATATATCTGGATATACTCCCAAAAATATTCTAAGTAAATTTTTAGAAATAGAAATGGCACAGATAGTAAACTATGATTTTAATAATTTAACATCGGAAAATCATCTTATAGATGAGACATTACTTGATACATTAATAGGATTTTTATGGGAAATTTTACCTGAAGAAATTACACTAGAAGATTTTTCCAGTAAATTTTCAGTAAATGTTAATATATACTCTACTAACGTAACTAAAAATGAATACACATGTTTAAATAATGTTGATTACCCAAAAATTAAATTAAAAGACGCCTTGAAGGCGTCTATGAGTATACCATTTCTATTTAAACCTGTTGTTATAAATGATGACACGTTCGTAGATGGTTGTTGTAAAAATTTATATGGTTCTCCTCCTTTAGATACTTATATATGTGGATATAGTATCATATTAAATTCTCTTAATGTCAGTAAATCATATTTAACTAATTTGATGATGTGCATGATAGAACATGTAAAACCTCGTAGTACATTTACAATAGAATGTAATAACAAATTAGATCCAAATTTTTATTTAAATCTAGATAAATTAGGTAAGAAAACTATTATAGAGATGTATAAAAATGGTATATATTTTGCAAAAAATACCCTAAAAGATTAATGCTTTGGTACAACCTCTTTTATCCATTTTTTCCTGTTAGCTACAAAGTCTAGATAACTCATTTCTTTACCAGATTTTATCGCTTTTTTCCTTTCTTTAACTAAATTTTCATCATATACTATTTTCTTTGAGTCTTTTTTATCTTTTAACGTTTGGTATCTTGACCTAAGATTATTTACAACTTCTTGAATATTCTTAGGATAAGTCTCCTTTTCTTCAAACAATCGAATCTCTTGTGGAATTTCAATGTTTAAGGTTCTTTCTTCAAACCCGATTTCTCTCACGCATGTTTTGAATTTTTTATCTGAGATATATTCTCCGTTCATATAAAATTTATCACAATGTTCGGACATAACGAAGTAAGGTATTTTATTTTCTTCGCAAACATTTATATACACTGAACTGAGGGTATTGTATTCAATAAAATTGTGAAATATAATGCAAAGTTTCGTAAATTTTAAAGAATCTAATATACATTCCTTAATATTGCTCTGTACAATAGGTCTTCTTATGAGACACATTGAGTTTTGATTGCAAATACCCACCATGTATCTCATGTGTTTACCATAATAATAATTTATTCTATGATTTGGATTGATACACAATGGATTTATTCTTTTAGAAACAAGTGCAAAATTGTCCCATGAAATGTCGTTAATTACAAAAATGTTCATTTTAATGATATGTTGTAGCTTTTCTTTAATTTATGTAAAAATATGCAAAATTTAATATAATTTTAATCTGAGTCATGAAGTACATAATATGCGTTATTGTAGTTATAATTACTATTTTTATAAGCTATAAACTTAACTTATTATTTGAACCAAAAATAAAACTATCTAATAAAGATGAGATTTCTTTGAATATAAAATCAGACTATATTGTAGTTTTATCTCAGGAAAATTGTCCTTATTGTAAACTTTTAGAAGAAAGAATCAAAGACGCTAAAGGTAAACATACTATTATAACACTTACAAATGCTGGTACATTTAAATACGATAATTATTATACTGATATGGACATTCGCGAAAGAGAAGACATCATTAATGAAGTTAAGAAAATATTTGATACTGGCATGGTATATTTTCCTGTTATACTTTATAAGACTAAAATTATAAACGGACTTCCAAAACCTGAAGAAATAGATGACTTATTTAATTAATTAAATATTTTATAAGTATAACTATAAGAATGTTTTCTAATAAAATAATAGCGGTCGGAGATTTGCATGGAGATTTTAAAGTATTTGTAAATGTATTACTTATGTGTAATCTTATAGATTCTAATTTATCTTGGATTGGCGGAGACACTTATTTAGTGCAACTTGGAGACACCTTAGATGGTAAACGCCCTGATACAAAAATAGATAGAGATTTTTTAGAAGAAAGCGGTGAAGTAGAAATAATAAGACTTATTTTAGATTTAGATTCTCAAGCTAAAAAATACAATGGAAGGGTGATTTCTATAATAGGTAATCATGAATTATATACATATTATCTTCCATCTGATAAACAATTCAAAAGAGATTTTGTAAAAACAAAAGACATTGAACAGTTTAAGAAAGTTTATAATGTTGATAGAGATAAATTTTTAAGACCGGGTGGTATCGGAGGTTCTTTACTTGGTCGTACACGGCCTTTAATACTTCAATTAGGAAAATTCATATTTATCCATGGTTCTATCACAGATAAAATGATTAAAAGTAGTTTAAACCCTCTAACGGGTAAAGTAGATATAGCTAAAATTAATAAAGAAACAAGTTTATGGTTACAAGGTAAAGGTAAAATTCCTAGATATTTAGAAGAAATGGACGAAGAGAATCCTGTTTTTTCTAGATATTATTCTAAGAAATTAACATTTAATGAACGTGAATGTGCTAAATTTGATAATCAAATAAAATTTTTCGAAGGGGCTAATTATGTTGTAATGGGACATTCTAGATTTAAAACTATAAACTCTGCATGTAATAGAAGTCTTATAAGAACGGATGTATCTTTATCCAGAGCTTTTGGAGGAAATCTAAGTAATAAAACACTACAAGCGTTAGAAATAATACAGGATAAAAAATCTGAACCGGTTATAAATATAATATCAAAAAACGGAAAAGTAAAATTAAGTTAAAGCCTTGACTATTTTTTCGTAACTTGGATTTACATTATGTGGTATACCGTCTATATCAAAAACTGCAATTGGTAAATCACTCGTATTTATTACTGTTGTTATATTAAAAGTTGTTTCATTGTAATAAACAAGAGCTGAAAAAAATCCATTTAATTCTGTTTTAAAAACTTTAAATTTAGTTTTCCATGGGTCGATTGTTATGTCTATTAAACCATATTCTTTTTGTGTTTCTATATCAGAATCGTATATGCGATTACTAAATTTCTGCACAATTTTCCCCTTTGTCTTATTCATTGCCAATAAATAACCAAATAACTGATATAGGTCGTACTCGTTTTTCCTAACATTTTGTTCTCTCATTCTTGTCTTAATTTCAATTACTACATCTCCATGTGAAGCATCGTGAAATCCCTTTATGGTCCAGTTATTTTCAGAATAATAATACATTCTGTTATTTCCCTTTTTGTATTCTTTTTGTGTAATTATAGATTGTTCATTATTTATACCACAGTCTTTCTTAAATGAACTTTCTAAAAACTTAGACGCATAAGCAATGTCTTCTTCTGTTATGTCCTTATTTTCTACTTTAAGTTTCTTCGTTATTTCTTCCTCGGTTTTTTTAAAGTCTCCAGGCGAACCTATTTCTTTTTTCATTTTTGAATATATTCTTTTAAGCTCGGTATCGTAGGTCTTTTTTGCCGGGTCTAAAAGCTGAAATGCACCACAATTAAAAAATATATCTTTATAATAGCTTTTGTATTCTCTACATAATAGTAGTAACATCATTTTTTCTTTAGGTTCGTATCTATTTTTACCGCACGCTGAACCAAGATATGAAATTTCAATTGAATTCATTTGTATATTAAATAAATCAATTGATATTTTTAACCTAATTTATTTTTTGTAAAATTTACTTCTTCTTATTATTTTTACGTTTTGGTTTTTCTGGAACTACTACAGGCTCTGGAACTACTACAGGCTCTGGAACTACTA
>TARA_B110000483_G_scaffold22281_1_pt1 | contig 14942 bp, 6 predicted proteins | sample TARA_B110000483 | Tara Oceans TARA_B110000483 (sample SAMEA4398176) | marine metagenome | biome: Polar Biome; feature: [SRF] surface water layer (ENVO:00010504); material: water (ENVO:00002006), including particulate matter (ENVO:01000060) such as... | depth 5 m
GAGTTCAAGTAGCCTCGTCGGTCGCATGTCAAATCATGAGTGTCATCATTGTTGCCGAGAAGCCAAGTGTAGCCAATGACATCGCTCAAGTTCTCGGTGCATCCTCAAAATCAGATACTCACTGGGAAGGGAATGGAATTGTGGTCACTTGGGCAATTGGACATTTATTACAACTCAAGTATATGGATGATTACGATGAAGCGTTTAAAGATTGGAGAAAAACGATTGACCGCTTGCCGTTCATCCCTGAATCATTTGAATACAAACCGATTGGCGGACGAGGTAAAAAACAACTTTCTGCCATCACAAAACTCATCAAAGCAAAAGGCGTTACTGAAATCGTGAATGCATGCGACGCTGCAAGAGAAGGCGAACTTATTTTTCGGACAATTGTTCAACATACGAAATCCAAAGTGAAGAGTTCACGTATGTGGCTTCAATCAATGACAAAAGATTCGATTCAACAAGCATGGAACGATCGTTTGGATGGAGAAGAATACGCTGCACTCAGAGATGCTGCTTATTCACGTTCTGAAGCAGATTGGATTATTGGAATGAACGGCTCACGAGTTGCGAATTCCTTTTTGCCACGTAAGAAAAATGAACGCGTTGCAATTTCACTCGGTCGAGTTCAAACGGCTACATTAGCAATGATTGTCGAGCATGAACTGAAGGTTTTAGGCCACTCGCCTCTACCATTTTGGCAACTCGAAGCTGTCTTCAAATCAGGTGATGCAGAATGGAAAGGGCGTTGGGAACGTAACAACCATGTCGATGACCCTGACCAACCAGATTACAAATCACACCGAATCGTCGAGCAAGCAGAGTATGATCATTTGAATGCTATTCTGAAGTCTGACGCAAAGGCGAGTGTAAAGCAAAACCAACGTGATTCCGTCGAGAAGCCTCCGTTGAACTTTGACTTGACAAGCCTCCAGAGAGAAGCCAACAATATATTCAGTTGGTCGGCCAAAAAGACGCTTGGTGTCGCACAAGATTTGTATGACTCGTTCAAACTCACCACTTATCCACGTACTGATTCACGGCATTTGCCAGAAGATATGCATGAACAAATAGCGAAAACAATTCGTCAACTTGGGGCTCAAGATGACTATAACGTTCACACATCACGAATTGTTGATGATGGTATGCAAAACGCTGGAAGAAATTTTGATAATTCGAAGGTGAGCGATCACTTTGCAATTATCCCAACCGGGAAAATCCCTGAAGGTAATTTGAACTCGGACCACACACGTCTCTACGATCTCATCGTTCGAACGTTCTTAGCCTCATGGCACCCAGAAGCAACATGGGATGTACAAAAGCGAACTGCAACACTCGATAGTGAGAACTTTACCAAAGAATCACGTACGATTAAGGTGGAAGGATGGCGAGCAGTTCGACCAAAGAAGCAATCTTTACCTGAAGGATGGAATGTACTTCCAAGCAATCCATGTGAGGGGTCTGTTGAATCATTCGAATTTTCTGAAGAGAAATCAAAGCCCAAAGGCCGTCTTAAGGAAGCAGGATTATTGCGATTAATGGAACACGCTGGTAAGCAAATTGATGATGAAACATTGGCTGAAGCGATTAAAGACAAGGGTCTTGGAACACCAGCAACTCGTGCGGACACAATTGAAAAGTTGGTCGACAGAGGATATATTCAACGTTCACGTGGTGGAAGCATTAGTGCGACAGCCCACGGAATTCGAATCATTGATGTCTTACGTAAAATTCCTGTTGAATGGATTACTTCACCTGAGATGACTGGTGAAATGGAATCCTCTCTCCTCAGAGTGCAAAGAGGAGAAGAACCTCGAGAAAATTACATGAATGCAGTCATTGAACAAACGACTGAGATGGTTGAGAGAATTAAGAATCACGACCGAACAGAATTGTACATCAATGAACCTTCTATTGGAGATTGTTTGATTTGCAAAAATAAAATTATTGAAACCACATTGACATACCAATGTGAAAAGAATGAGGGGCGTGACAAAGGATGCTCCTTCGTACTCTGGAAGGACACATCGGGTAGATGGTTCGACCAACCAACAGCCATGCGACTGGTTGAAAGCCGACAACTTGATGACTTACATGGATTTTTCAATCGTTCAGGAGAGCCCTATATTGCATCGGTCAAACTCACCGATGAAGGAAAAGTTGAATTCATTGGCGGTGGAGAATCTTCCTCTGATGCATCTGATGAAGAAGTATGCCCATGTCCGGCTTGTGACCACGGGACAATTCGAATCGGCCAGACCATGTATGCATGTGATCATGATGACTGTAAATTCCGTGGAGTTTCAAAAGAAATGTGTAAGCGACCAATTTCCCCGGAAGAAGCGAAACATATTCTCGCAAATGGTAAATCGGAATTACTCGAGGACTTTATCTCGAAGCGAGGCCGTCCTTTCAAGGCTTATCTTGTGCGTGATAATAACCGTATTAAATTCGAATTCCCACCTCGTGAAGCAGCTGCAGATGCCACTCGATTTACAATTGTAGAGGGCGTTGTTGGTGTTTGTCCAACACACAAAGCGAATATCATCGAAACCGAAACACATTACCAGCCTGAAGAAGGTTCCAGTGGTTGTGGCATACAAATATTGAGAGAAGTTTCTAAAAGAGAAATTACTCGAGAAGAGGCCAAAAATCTCATTGAAAAGAGAGAAATTGGACCATTTGGTGATTTCATATCGAAAAAGACAGACCGTGAATTTTCATCTAAATTGTACCTCAAGAAGAACGAATCGATTGGGTACAAATTTGCAAAGCGCTGAGAACTCATACTTTCAAGCCGGACATACCGAAGGTTGATGTTCATTCGACTCTTGAGTTGAATCATGAAGCAGTCCGAATGGGATGTCATCATTGTTGGCGCAGGTCCAACAGGAGGTCGTACTGCGACCCATTTGGCTTCTCTCGGCCATAGCGTGTTAATGCTTGAAGAGCACAGTGAAATTGGCCGTCCATTCCAATGTGCCGGGTTAGTGACGCCAAAGGCACTCCATGAGGTTGGTCTTTACGACTCAATTCTTGAAGAAATTGATGGTGCTCGTATTCACGGACCAAATGGTAGTTTAGTTCCTGTTGGGACGGATGGAAAACTGCGAACCTATGTCGTTTGTAGAAAAAAGTTCGACCAAGGCGTGGTTCAGCAAGCCATGGAAGCCGGTGCATCACTTTGGCTCAACACGCAGCCCCGTTCTGCGGAAACAACACAAGATGGCGTATCGCTAAAGATTGAATCAAATGGAGAAGAAAGAGAGCTCAAATGTAAATTACTCATTGGTTGTGATGGAGCACACAGTTGGACACGCCGCTATTTCAAAATGGGTCGGCCAAAAGAAATGATGATTGGTTTTCAAGCAGAAGTTTTGGGGTACCAAGGTACTGACCGGTGGCTCGAAATGTACAGTGGTTCAGAAATTGCGCCCGGCTTTTTTGCTTGGGTAATTCCATCTGGTTTTGGCAGTCATCGAATTGGCATTTGGTCAACTCCAGAACGACTTAATGGCCGGAGTGTTGAACAGTGCTATGATGATCTCTTACAACATCCACTTTGGAAAGAGCGATTCCAAAATATAAAGGAGATCGCACGGTTTTGTGGACCAATTCCAAGTGGAATGGTGAAGAAAACTGTTGGTAACCGAATCATGCTACTCGGCGATGCTGCTGGTATGGCAAAACCAACAACCGGTGGAGGAATCGGACCTGGTTTCAAACAAATCAAAGGGATTCTTGAACCATTAAGTAAGGCCATTTTCGAGGACAAACTTTCAGAGAAAAACTTGAACAAAATCACGTCAAAGCATTTCCAATCGATGAAGAAAGATCAGGACAAGGCCCGTCTATTGAGAAATTTACTCGTAAGTGATGTCGAGGATAACGAATTGGATAAGCATTTTGAAAATTTTTCTCGGCCTGATGTCCTTGAACTCATCAACGAAATTGGAGATATCGAAAAGCCTGTTCCACTCGGTTTGGCATTGGTGAAAAAAGTCCCAGCATTTCGGAAATTAGCACTTAAGGCAGGGACTCGCCTCTTGTTCAGATAGGTTGTGGTAATATTTCTAAATTGCAACTTGAACAAAGAATTCGTTTCCCACCCTTTGAATCCTACAGATTTATTCCATCGGAACTCCCAATTGCCACACATAAGATTGTTCTCGAAACTGGAAGGAAAGAAGAATTGTTACAATCATTGACTGAACGTACTCCGAGTTTCCGACTCGGTGGGGAAGATACTTGGCTCGTTGAACAACGGTATCTTCTCGATGGGAAGCCTGTCGACGATTCCAAAATCAAATGGGATTCGCATCATCTTGAACGTTCAAAGAAACCGTTGGTAGTCAAGAAGCAACGGGATGGTTGGTACCTGACACCAAATCCAATTCATTCAGCTGTGCGGGGCTTCATTTCAAAAACTGTAGTGATTTTACTTCTAGCACTTGGCTATCTGTTTATCGAACCTGTTTTGAGTTCATTCGGTATACCAGGAGTAGGAACGGGAACGGTACGAATTGGCTTACTGGATTACCCGATATTGGCAGTTATTATTGTCCCTTTACTTTTTTCTCCACTTGCTTTACGCGTTGGTGCAAACCTTGCGGATTTAGTCCAACAACAAAACTTCATCAAATCCCCCCCTGAAAAACCTATAATCGAAATTATTGGACAACCACTTGCGGGTAATCCGCTGAAGTTGAAGATGCATCTTCCAGAGGTCCGAGATGATTGGAACAAGATACAGTTGACTTGGAGAGTTGGTGCCCTTTCGCCAGCCCGAGAAGAAATATTCAGAGCACTGGGCCATGCAGATTCAAAGCAGCCACCACCCGGTCTCACCACTGAATTACCTCACCATTGGGAAATTGGTCTTGATGATGGGACTGGAGGTGGAGAAGAATCACCAATGGAACAACACGAAGTGAAAGGTGGGCTCTTTCTTCGCCCTATGCGCATCATGGAGTTTGGTGGGAAAAGAGAATTGAAGGACGGTGAAATTACTCTTGAACCACCCAAGTTGAATTGGCCTGGTACGGTATCATCTCCTATCATTCGAATCCATTGGGAACTCATCGTAACTATTCAACGCCGAAAAGGTGGACCGTTGCTATGGGTACTTCCATTAGCAGTCCGTCATCGAAAGGAAATTTCACGCATTGAATCACCTCCGACAAATGATGGAAGAACTGAATCGGACTCAATTTGATTTGAGCAACACATTCAAGTCTTGTATTCATCCTCTTTGATACATGCAAAGAGGTTCTTTGGCTGCTCTTTTTTTCACCGGACTGATGGTATTATCAGGTTGTTTCGGTGCGGTAGACTCTGGTGATGATGAGAATCAAATTGAGGAACCATCCCTCCAGGCTGTGTTGTTAGCAGCAGAATGGGATATTCACGCAGATTCCATTCAACTGGATGGAACTCCCGTCCAACTCACAATATCGGTACAAAGTGATGATCCCAATTGGGATGCTCAACCCACAATCCTCACACCACAAGGCGAAGCACTTACGGCCTATGAGTGGGACAAAGACTCTCAAGGTTTACAGTTGATTTTTACTCCAACAACTGTCGGTGATTATTCGATTCAAGTTGATTTTACCACATTAAATGATGCTGTATTCATTAAACCAGTACCTGAACTTGTGCACACAATCAGAGTTGTGTTCCCAAATGAAGAAGCACCAATACTTTCAGCACCCGTCACGCTCTCATTGGATGATACAACTGTCATTTGGTTCGAAGGAAGTGTCAATCATAGTGCTCTTTCTTCCTGCACATTACAGATATACTACGGTTTAGGACTCAGTAAAGCCGGGAATATCAAAGATGATGGGACATGGAAAATACTCATTGACCTTTCAGAAGTGACTGACTTTTTAGAAATTCAAACTACCGTTGAATGTGGAGTGTATACCAAGAGAAGTGATACAGTTACGACACAAGTGGTTGATGGTTTAGCAGGAGATGATGCAGACGGTGATGGAATTCTCGATGTTAATGATCTCTGTCCGAATGGCTACGGTGCATCCGATGGATGGAGTCCATCGAGTGCGAGTGACCAAGATAACGATGGATGTCATGATTTTGAGGAAGACTTCGACGATGATAATGATGGAATACTCGATGAATTGGACCTCTGTCCAACATCGTTTGGCTGGATAAGCACACCTGATGCAGATTATGATGCTGATGGATGCCACGATACTGAATATGATGATGATGATGATAACGATGGCGTAACCGATACGCTCGATGCATGCCCGAAAGGAATGTTAAATTGGATTTCAAGTTCCTTCAGTGATTGGGATGGTGATGGCTGCTCAGACTTGGACGAAGATGCCGATGACGATAATGACGGGCTTGCCGACCTCGAAGATACCTGTTCGAAAGGTTTGAAATACTGGATTCGGAATGAAACTTTGGATTATGATGATGATGGATGTCACGATGAAATTGAAGATGTCGATGACGATAATGATGGAATATTCGATGTCAATATAACTGGACATATTCTCGATGAATGTCCAAAGACTCCACTTAATTCCACTCAAGTGAATGAAGTGGGTTGTTCAGCCGTAGAACGGGATACTGATTCGGATGGAGTCAATGATTTCTTAGATCAATGCCCGGGGTCTCCAGTAGGAATTGTAGTCAACTCCGCCGGTTGTGCAGATTTGGATGAAGATGGGGTATATGCAAACGTGGACATTTGTCCAGATTCACCAGAACGCTGGTCAATTGATTCTCAAGGTTGTGCAATCGTTCAATCACCGGTAAGCTGGAAAAATGGTCCTGCATTAACAGGGCCAATGCAGACGGTACCCCATTTCTCGGTACCGACTTTAGATGGAACCTTCTATTTCCAACAAGAATGGACTGGGCATGACATCTATTACTTTTTGTTCAAGTATACCGACTCGAATGGAAACTCTAACTCAGCAACATGGGGACAGAACCCTGGAACATTTATCCGTGGATTACCTGAAAATGTACATCTTTTCTTTGGTTCATTTGATTCAACCTATCACACGGATGTTGTGAATCGAAAGGCTGCAGTAGAAAATTCACTTAATCCGAATGAAGAAACGGCATGGGAAGGAAGGATACACTACATTGACCAACGAGCAAACAGTATTACGGGAGGATTGGGACAAATGATTTCTAATTTTAACTCACCAATGTACATGGGCATTGACCGTTTCCAGATGGCACGTGAAACTGGGTCCTTGTATGCATGGACAAGTTCGAACAATGACCCAAAGCATCTCATCCATGAACCTCATCAGTGGAATGCTGAATTCCCTGTTGAAATCCGACGGCATGACTCGGGTGTCCAAGAAATCACTGCACTTGATTTTTATCGGCACACTGGGGGTTGGGGTGGCGGTTTTACGACAACGACAAACGCAGTATTCCCAAGTAACCTCACTGATTACGACACGCTCGAAGTTTACCATGAACACGCATGTTATGAACGCTCAAACCGGTATCAGAAGAGTGATGGTTCCTATGGAGGTTGTCATGAATGGGACTATGAAGCGAATCTACGCATCTGTGAACGAGACAACGCCTCTTCCTGTGGAACTGAATACATGCGATGGATTACGACCTATGGGCGAGAAGGGAAGTGGTTAACTGATATTTCACCGTATCTTTTCATGCTCGAAAATGATGATAATCGCACCTTCAAGTATCGAGGTGCCAATAAGGGCGACCTCACCGTGACATTTCTTCTGAGTAACTGGAACAGTGGACTCAGGGGGGAAAGTGCAGACTTTGCTTTCACAGGCGGACAATTTGATGGAACCTATAACGACCTCACAAAATATACCCGCGACCTGAACTTTACCGTCCCTTCATGGGCCGATAAAGTTGAAATTGTTGCCACCATTACTGGTCACGGGTTTGGTAAGGATACTGCCAACTGTGCAGAGTTTTGTGACCATCAACATTACTACTACCTCAATGGATTTTCAACCTATGAATGGCATCCAATAGTGTACTCAAACGAGGGCTGTGAAAATGAAGTGAACAACGGTGTTGTGGCAAACCAATTCGGATCTTGGCCTTTCGGCCGAGCAGGTTGGTGTGCTGGCCAAGATGTGAAGCAATGGACCTATGACATCACAAGTTGGAGTGACATGAACGGGGGTGTCAATCATCTCACCTATCGAGGTTTGTTCAATGGCCAAGAATACACGCCGTCAGATGGTGTTGGTAATGGACAACGCAATATTCACGCTGAAATTTGGGTAGTGTACTATAATGCTACAACTTCAATTCAAACGTAAGTGAATCAAACATGCATTGGTGGAGGCGACTGAAGTTCTTGCAAAGGAGTTCCTCGCATTGGAGTTTCAAGATAGACATAATCGCTGTCGCGTCGTTGAGGAATGAAACCAGCCCGAAGGATTACATCCTGCAATTCTTTTTCGGAAGCTTGAAACTTCGTTGTACCTGATGCGGAGACGACGTTTTCTTCCATCATAGTAGAACCAACATCATTTGCACCTCCAAAGAGTGCAAGTTGAGCTGTCTTAATGCCCATCGTTGGCCAAGAAGACTGTATGTTTGGAATACTGTCAAGAAACAACCGAGAGACGGCCACATGCCGTAAGTATTCAGACGAACCTGCACCTAACTGGATTTTGTTTTGACCGCGATTCCGACGACCAAAACTGTTCACTTCGAGTTGAACTGGCCAAGCGATGAACGAAGTAAAACCACATGATGATTCTTCAAGTGAACGATCTTGCAACTCACGAATCCGCCGCATATGTTCAACGCGTTGTTCGAAAGATTCTCCGAATCCAATAACGTTGGTTGCGCTGGTTGTAAGTCTGAGGGATTGTGCTTCTTCCATGACTCGAAGCCAATTTCCAGGAGCACCTTTTTTCGGTGAGACGTCTTTTCGGACATCTTCAACAAGCATTTCAGCACCTCCACCTGGTAGACCATGCATACCTGCCTCCTTCAATCGAATAAGGACCTCTAATGTAGAGAGGTCACTCACTTCAGCAATTCCTTCAATCTCAATTGGACTGAAACAATCAAGAGCAATACTTGGATGTTGGTTCCGAAGTTCTCGAATCAAATTTTCATACCATTCGAAAGGCAGGTCTGGGTTGACTCCGCCTTGCATTAAAATTCGGACACCTTCAATCCCTTCGAGCTCTTTGATTCGTTGGGAGATTTGTTCAAAGGTTTGCGTATAGGTTTCTTCATGGCCAGGGGGGCGATAGAACGAACAAAATTGGCAGTTAATCGTACAAACATTGGTATAATTGATATTTCGGTCAATGAGATAAGTCACTTTTTCAGGCCCATGCATGGCATTGCGCCTCAGATGAGCAGCACTCATTAACTGATGTAATGGGGCGTTGGAATACAATTCTACGGCTTCTTCTTCACTAAGGCGGAATTCCTTAGCAGATTCCTGTTGCCACAAAGCCTGACGCTCTAAAATAGAAAACCAATTCATTGATTCACCTCAGAATGGTTTTCCCGTAATCGATTCAATTTCGTCAATGGTCTTCGGACAAGCAGAGGTGAGAACATCTGGGTCCGTGGAAGTCACAAGAACATCATCTTCAATTCGAATTCCGAGATTTGCATACCGTTCAGGGCAATCGACATCTGGCCGCCAAGCACCAAAATACAATCCTGGCTCTACAGTGAGGCACATTCCTTCTTCAAGTAAGCGCGGTGTACCGTTGGGTTTGTAAATTCCAACATCGTGAACATCCAGTCCAATCCAATGACCGGTATTATGCATGTACCACTTTCGAAGATCTCCGTTTTTCAGATCGAGTGCTTCATCAAGACTTTGTTGAATCACTCCCAGTTTTATTAATCCTTCAGCGAGTACACGTCGAGCGGCATCATGTGGCGCAGTGTAAGGTAGCCCAACACGACAACAATCGATAGCAGCATATTGCGCATCCAGAACAATTTGGTAAATTTCTTTTTGAGCTTCCGTAAATGTACCATTTATGGGCCAAGAACGAGTGATATCTGCAGCATAACCACGGAATTCCGCTCCTGCATCAATCAAAATGACCTCTCCATCCTCACACACATCGTTGTTTTCCTTGTAATGTAACACAGTAGCATTGTCACCACAACCTACGATTGAAGGATAAGCCCATCCTGAAGTTCCAGCATATACAAAGAAACCTTCAATTGTTGATTGGAATTGATATTCCATCCTTCCAGGTTTCGAATGACGCATGGCAGCGATGTGTGCATAACTACTGACATCCGAAGCAAAACGCATTTGTTCAATTTCGGCAGCAGATTTACGAAGACGGAGTTCCGCAATTCGAGCACTCGGGTCTTCAAGAGATATTGGCCCTGTACCAAAATGCTGTCGAGATCTGTCACGACGTTCAATGGCCGACCGAATGAATTCATCAATATCTGAGCGAACTCCAGTTCGAAGAAGAACTCGATGAGATTCGTCAACAAATGAAGAGAGAATATCAGTCATCTCGTTGACCGAATGCGATTCATCAATTGGCCAATGCTCGAGCGCCCCTTCAACACCTGGCCTGCGACCTTCCCAAATTTCCTTAAGTGTGTCTTTCGGTTGTACAAAGAGTGTTGAGATCCAAGAGCCTTCGACACAGCGAAGTACAAAAACCGCCTCAGGCTCAGTCCAGCCCACAAAATACAACATATCACTCATTGTTCGGTATGGGTAGTGAACATCATTTGAATGCGTGGATTCTTCAGCAGCACACACAATCAAAACATCATTTGGACGAAGTTGGGAAGTTAAACGGTGTTGCCTTGCCTTATACTCATCAAGAGCAATAGGCTTAGGTTGAGGACCGATATGACTCATCGCAGCTTCGTTCATGGTATTGCGAACAGTTCGACTGTATTCAATAATTGCATTGAAATCTTTACTGTTCGTATTCTTCACTCGCAGTTAATTCCTCTGATGAAATTTTTGCAGTCCACTTCGGAACTGTAGTTTGGTTCGTACGGCGTCTTGATGTACGTACCAAATAACCCGCTATAAAAAGAAAAACTAAGAGGATGAAAACAGATACAAACATTGTGTTAGCGTTGGAACTTTCTGTAGATGCGGCTTCCGAAATGAGTACTTCGAACGAGAGTTCACTTTTTGCACCGTCATTGTCCTCGACTACCAAACGAAGGTCATATGTCCCAGTCCCGGGGAAATCTGATGACTCAAGAGTGTTCTTCCCCGTCAAAAAGGTATTGCCATTTACATACCATGTATAAATTAAATTTGAATAATCATTACCTGTATCGAAACTCTTGCTGCCGTTGAGTTCCCAGATCTCACCCTTAACCAACGTCACCTTAGAACCTTCAGTGATTACAAAAGAGTCAAGTTCAAGTTGGATAATTGGAACACGATTGTACACTTCAAATTCAAGGGAAGAATGAACCAGCCAACCAGCAGTATCTCGAACTAATAATTCAACACTCCAGGAACCAGCCATCATGGGCTGAAGCGAAATCAAATTGTCAGACACTTGTTCAGTTGGAAGTAATGCTCGGCGAGAACCATCTGGAAGTGAGAGAGTCCAAGTAAGAATCGTATTGCCGCCTGAATATCCATCAGCAACCAGTGCAGAAAACGATATTTCAGAAAATTCATCTATGAGAATTATTCCAGGTGAGATTTCACTACGATCACATGTTAATGACACAGTGGGAAGGTTTTGGTCGATGAGGATGGTGAAATATTCCATATTCGAAGTGTGCAAAATAGCATCGACCACCGTGATACTAAACTTCCAATAGCCGTCTGATAAGTTTAGATGTTCCCGTTCAAAAAGAAGTGACAACTCTCGACCTTCTTGGACGACAATATAGTTCTCGAAGGAAACCATTTCACCAAGGCAAAATATCATTCCGACTGAGCATACTTCGAGATGAACAAAAGAATCATTCGCGATGCTGGCTGGAAGAATTAATGGCACTTGCAACACGAGGTCTTCATTGGTGAGAAGATAACGGGCTGCTTCCATGTTATGATCAAAAGGGAAGAAAGGCAAAATGTAGGGTTGATGATTGGTGGAACCAAGATACACAATCAAGGCTTTTTCAATCAACTCTCTGTGAATCAAAGGTGGATTAAATGAAGATTGCTCAATGGTGAGAAAGCCACACGTACAATTGTACATTGTGACATTTAACTCAACACTCCAAGACCATTTCTCTTCCTCAACTGCCATTACATTGGTTAAGGTTCCCGAAGCCAATACACTCATATCTTCAAAATCAGTTTCTGTCAAGTCAATTAAAAACCAACTTGAATCGGCCAATTGGTAATTCGAAGTTCCATTGAGGGACATAGTTTCGTTAAAAACGAGGCCATCATCCTGAAATATTGACAACTCATGAACATTTGAAATTGGTTCAGCAGAACCAAATGGAGATTGGAAAATGGGTAGTACCATGCACAGGAGTACGAAATATACGTAACGCCTTGAACTGGCCATATGATTGCCTCCGTGTCACCCAAACATCAATGTTCGGATATCATGTTTGACTCGTACGACCAAATCATTGAGCAAATGGATCACACAATTCACCCTGTCCAGGGAAACTGGTAGGGTTTCTTGGGTTCGTATCCCATTTGAATTCACAATAATTCACATGACCGTCACCGTCGGTGTCAATCATTCTGTCAGCTGGGTCATCAGGGTCGAATTGGAAGTGGAATTCCCAGCCTGTTGCCATACCATCGTCATCATGGTCTTGGTAATACACTTCAGGACCGTCATTCCAACCGTCGCTGTCTGTGTCGTTGGTAATTGGATTTGTTCCATTCTCCTTCTCCTCGAAGTTGGTATAATTCTCAAGGTTGTCGTAAAACTTCTTGCCGTCAGGTGTATCGGGGTCAATATTACAATCCGAATTGGATGTATCGTTGTAACCAGAGCAATACTTCTTAATGAGACCTGTTCGATTTAATCCATCATCATCTGGATCTTCTTCACCGTCCATGATTCCATCCAAGTCACTGTCTGGCATTGAAGGGTCCATCACACCACGAGCACCGTAAGCATTGAGTGATCCATTATCAACCAAACCATTTGCAAGGGCAAGTCCGGAATAATAGACTTCCCAGCCATCTGGTAGGTTATCCGAATCAGTATCATCATCAACGGGGTTCGTGTTCCACTTATCAGGAGCTTCAGCACCGTTCGGAAGTGAGTCATTGTCGACGTCAAAGGTGTCGTCTTTCAAAGAGTCAAGCGAAGGGTCCAATGCCCATCGACCATTACAGTTGCAGAAGTTATTCAAAGGAACTACAAATCCAGTGAGGTTCATTTCCGAAAGGCTGTATTTCTTTTCATTAACGAAACCGCCAAGATTATTCAGCCATACATAGCCACCGGCTTCCATTGTACAATCATTGGTTTGCGAGGAAGCACAGCCAGGGCGATCCCAAGAAGATGTAGCAACCCACAAACTATGAGAATTGGTATTCTCTTCGGCAGATTGCACCTGCATTTCCCAACCATCAAGCATGCCGTCAGAGTCTGTATCATTTTGCAAAGGATTCGTAGGGTTTTGGAATGGTCGAGGAACAAAGAGAACTTCATTACCATCGATTAGGCTATCGTTGTCAGTGTCGGAATTGTTAGCATGAGTTAGGAAGTTATCTTTCCCTGCAATAACTTCTTCACCGTCTTCAAGACCATCGTTGTCAGTATCGAACATACAAGGGCTAGTGAAATATGCTACTCCTTCCCATGAATAGCCAGTTTGAGCCTCGACTTGGTCGAGTTCTCCGTCTCCATCAGTATCAGGATTTGATGCATTCGAGCCACTTGCACAGACATTTGCGAATTCATCATAGTCCGAGAGGCCATCTGCATCAGTATCAAACAATCCTGGATCAGAAGTGACCCATGTTTTGACGACACCGTTGTTGACGACTAAAATTTCCCAGCCCATCACTTCGATCCCATCAAGAAGACCGTCACCATCGGTATCGGAGTTAAGTGGGTCTGTCGAACGACCGTCAATAATTCCATCACCGTCTCGGTCTCGAGCATTGTATTCCATAAGGTTCGTGAATTGTTCTTCAGGTTCTACGATTTCCATCCATTGGAAGAGTCGAGATTCCACCGCTTGACCGACACTCACATCGATTTGATACACGTATCCAGATACAGGTGCGAGCATAGCAATAGTTTGCTTTTGACCACCAGCCAAGGTAATTTGTCCACGAGCAACTGTTGCATTGGCTTCAACCCAACTGTCCTTGAGGACATCAATCCCTACGACAATGGTTGTTGAATCGAGTGTGCTGTAATAGACTCCTCCATCGCCATCAACATCCCAACCATCATGGTCAGGGTCGAGATTTCCGTTTGCACCATCACGTGGATGAAGACCGTTTGTTGATTCCCATCCGTCAGGCATTCCATCCAAATCAGTATCGAGTCGCCATGGGGAAGTAAAGTTTGTAGAACCAAACAAATTAGCAACTTGGTATTCTTCAAAATTGTTCAAACCATCTTCATCCCAATCGCCATAGCCATCCGATGCATTTGCTGGATTAAGAACCATGTTCGCATCATTTTGTGGATGGTCATTCACATTCGAGTAGCAGAATTCGAAACCATCAGGCATTCCATCGCCATCGGTATCCCAATCTGATGGACCGTTGAGGAATCCGTCACCATCCATATCCATAAGAAACCAAGAAGTATCAAAGCCTGCAAATGGAGATTCACGTACTATTGGGTCGAGAAGAGCGACGTTACAGTTTTCGCCAACACCCGTGTTTAACGTTGCAGTGAGGTTGCCAATTTCGACGATATCATCGAGTAGATCCATATCGGAGTCTCGAGCAGTAGGATTGGTACCATAGAGTTCCTCTTGGAAGTTCGGAAGACCGTCTTCATCAGTATCGAGTACCATATCAC
>TARA_B110000483_G_scaffold39312_1_pt1 | contig 14876 bp, 13 predicted proteins | sample TARA_B110000483 | Tara Oceans TARA_B110000483 (sample SAMEA4398176) | marine metagenome | biome: Polar Biome; feature: [SRF] surface water layer (ENVO:00010504); material: water (ENVO:00002006), including particulate matter (ENVO:01000060) such as... | depth 5 m
TAAATGGAGCACAAACATAAGTAAAGTTAACTGGCTTCACTCTCCACTCGTAAGTATCGCCGCTTGCTGGATTACTAATTATGTAAAAAGTATCCTGAGTAACAACGTTTATTGAAGGATTATTGAAATTAAATCGAGTTGCCTGCAGGTGATAATAATCTGCATTAGTCGTTCGGTTCCATGTAATTGTTACTTCATTAGAATTTAGATTGAATGTATTCTGCTCGGGCAACAAGCCTCCCATAGAAGCAACAGTATCAATCGATGGAATTGGGTCATTCAAAAGATATGGTCGATAAGATGCAGGAGCCGCATTTACCTCTGCCAATTGATCATCCTTTAAATAAGAAGAACAACCATCATTACTATATGACATATAGTTCTTTTCATCGATTGTAAAGAGTATTCCGTTTGGATCTCTGTATTCTCTTGCAAAATTACAAGTCCATCTATCGCTTAAGTAATCTGGGGGAGTATCACAAAAACCATCACCAGAGTTAAAGCAATTCGATTGGTCTGCCCTTTCAACTGATCTTCCACCAATGGAGTTTGGTGCATTTGCACCAATACCCGGAGGATTTTCCCCTTCCCATCCGTAAAATGTGTGCGGTAGATTCAGATAATGGCCCATTTCATGTCGGTAGGTTGTATTTCCTGGCTCCATACAATTCATTGCAAGCATGATACCACCTCGATTGGGACCTGCCCCTGAGGTTGACGGGACAAAACTATATCCACAAACACCACTCATTTGACTTACTAGAAATACGTTACACGCATCTCGATCATTGTAATTTGAAAATAATGGGTAAGTTGAACCCCCACTGTAATAGTTTGAATTGTCTACATATTTGATATCCTTTATGTAGAAAACGATATCTGCATTATTAAATAAATCCTGCAGTTCGCAGTGCGCTCTAAACAATTCACTTAACTCATAATATCCTGTGCCGTTATCTTCACCGACTAAATGATATACGATTGGAATGTAAACGGTAGGATAGTTGCCAGTCTTGCGGTTAAGATGACTTTTATCTCGCTGATAAAAAGCTTGCATTCCTTCATCACTTATTTCTGTACCACACCAGCCACCATTTTGAGCGTGCTCGTGCTGTGCTTGAGTGAGTATTGGAAATGTGGTTAAAATCGCTAGTAAAATGTAAAAATATTTCATGGAATTTATAAAATTGAACTACTAAGGTAAATCATTACTTAGAATAATACTAAAAAAGTATTCTCTTATTAGATAAACGCTTTTTTTTCTACCTTTGTTTGAATTATCTCAAAACACTCAAATTATAACATAAAAAAATATGAAAGTATCAGTAATTGGAGCTGGAAATGTAGGGGCTAGTTGTGCCGAATATATTGCCATTAAGAACTTTTGCTCAGAAGTAGTTTTATTAGACATTAAAGAAAATTTTGCTGAAGGAAAAGCAATGGATTTAATGCAAACTGCCAATTTGAATGGTTTCGATACCAGGATAGTTGGATCAACCAATGATTATTCAAAAACTGCTGGTAGCCAGGTTGTAGTTATTACTTCTGGAATTCCTCGTAAACCAGGGATGACAAGAGAAGAGTTAATCGGGATCAATGCGGGAATTGTCAAATCTGTAACTGAGAATATTTTAAAGCATTCTCCAGAAGCAATTATTGTTGTAGTTAGTAACCCGATGGATACAATGACTTATTTGGCATTGAAGAGCACAGGATTACCTAAAAACAGAGTAATAGGTATGGGAGGAGCATTAGATAGTGCTCGATTCCAATATAGAATAGCTGAAGCTTTAGCTTGTCCTGGAAGTGACGTAGATGGTATGGTAATCGGTGGACACAGTGATAAAGGAATGATTCCTTTAACTCGATTAGCTCGTTATAGAGGGGTTCCAATCAGTGAATTCTTAAGCGAAGAAAGAATTAGCGAATTGATGGAAGCCACAAAAATTGGTGGAGCAACATTGACGGGTATGTTAGGTACAAGTGCTTGGTACGCGCCAGGTGCAGCGGTTTCAACTTTAGTGCAATCAATCGTTTGTGACCAGAAAAAAATGATTCCTTGTTCAGTATTTTTAGAAGGTGAATATGGATTGAATGATTTGTGTATTGGAGTGCCTGTTATTTTAGGTAAAAATGGGGTAGAAAAAATTGTAGAACTTGAGCTTAGTGAGGCTGAGCAAGCCATGATGACCTCTAGTGCTGAGGCGGTTAAGAAAACAAATAGTGTCTTATAAACTTAGAAATATAATTTTTAACACACAAAAATAAATAATAGCTAAAACCCCATGTTGCCGAAAGGTAGTCTGGGGTTTTTTTATGTCTTCGTTTTCCCCTTATATTTGTAGCATGCAAGTAGAGCAATTTTTACAGAATTATATCGATGGAAAATTAGTTGAGCCTCTCAGTGGCCAATATATTGATAATGTTGAGCCCGCGACTGGCAAGGTCTATGCACATATTCCTTCATCGAATGCCAACGACGTAGAGTCCGCTGTTCAAGCTGCAGAGCAAGCATTCCCTTTATGGTCGAATGCCGGAATTAAGGCTCGAAGCGAGGTGATGCTAAAAATTGCCGCCGGAATTAAAAAATACCAGAAAGAGTTAGCTGCTGCAGAATCGATGGATAATGGCAAGCCAGTCGCTTTGGCAGAGTTGATTGATATACCTAGAGCGCATGACAACATTCACTTCTTCGCAACGGCGATAGAGCACTTTGCTAGTGAGTCACACCACATGGAAAATTTAGCTATTAATTACACCCTAAGGAGGCCGATTGGTATTGTGGGTTGTATTTCTCCTTGGAATCTACCGTTGTATCTTTTTACTTGGAAAATAGCTCCGGCTTTAGCCGCAGGAAATTGCGTGATAGCCAAGCCGAGTGAAGTGACTCCTTTAACTGCTTATCTGTTTTCAAAGATTTGTATTGAGGCTGGGCTTCCTAAAGGTGTTTTAAATATTGTTCATGGCCTAGGTCCAAGTGCTGGTCAAGCGATTGTTGAACACGAAAAAATTAAGGCGATTTCATTTACGGGAGGGACCAAAACCGGCGAGCATTTAGCAAGAACAGCGGCTCCTATGTTTAAGAAGTTGAGTTTAGAACTAGGGGGTAAGAATCCTAATATTATATTTGATGACGCTGACTTGGCTAATGCAGTTGCCACGAGTGTAAAAGCCTCCTTTAGTAATCAAGGACAGATTTGCTTATGTGGATCGCGTATTTACATTCAAGAAAGTTTGTATAACGAGTTTAAAGACAAGTTTGTTTCTGCTGTGGCAAAATTGAAAGTGGGTGATCCCACAGAGAAGGACACTGATATTGGGGCGGTAGTATCACAAGCACATTTCGAGAAAGTATTAAATCATATTGATATTGCTAAAGATGAGGGTGGACAGGTTTTAATTGGTGGTCAAGCTGTAAAAGGAAAAGGGAGATGTAAGGATGGTTATTTTATTGCTCCTACAGTTATTGAAGGCTTGGAGCCAGGTTGCGTGACGAATCAAGATGAAATTTTTGGCCCTGTAGTAACATTAAATAAGTTTAAAACAGAAGAAGAGGTTTTGGCTTTGGCTAACAATACCAAGTATGGCTTAAGTGCTACTATATTTACCAATGATTTAAAACGCGCGCATCGAGTAGCTGAAAATATTCATGCAGGAATTGTATGGGTAAACACTTGGTTGCTGCGTGATTTACGTACTCCTTTCGGTGGAGTGAAAAATAGTGGAGTAGGACGGGAAGGTGGATTTGAGGCTTTACGTTTCTTTACAGAGCCTAAGAATGTTTGCATTAAATATTAGATCTAAGACAATAGATGTTAGTAGTCTGATGACGGATTTTTAAGATCTGAAATCTTTACTTTGTCAGCAATTGAAAAAAATGAAAAAGAGTTTATCTGAAAGAAGTCAAGCCAGCGTATGGCATCCATTTACCCAAATGCAAGTCGGGCCAAAGCCTATTGGTTTGGTGAAAGGAGAGGGTGTATATTTATACGATGAGGACGGTAAGAAATATATCGATGCGATATCAAGTTGGTGGACCTGCTTACATGGTCATAGTCATCCTTATATCGCTGATAAGATAGCTGAACAAGCTAGAAGTTTAGAGCACGTAATTTTTGCGGGATTTACACACGAGCCAGCGGTAAGTTTAGCAGAACGTTTATTGGCACACACACCGGAAAATCAAGCGCGAATCTTTTATTCAGATAATGGTTCAACAGCGGTGGAAGTTGGGTTAAAAATGGCTTTTCAATACTGGCAAAATGTACAACAAGAAAAGACTAAAGTGATAGCTTTTAAGGAAGGTTACCATGGCGATACTTTTGGGGCAATGTCAGTAGGCAGTCGAAGTGCATTTACAGAACCATTCTTTCCTTTTTTGTTTGATGTTGAATTTGTAGAAAGTCCAGCAAAAAATGCTGACCAATGCATCGCAGAAATTAAACAACTCGTGGAAGCTCATGATGTGGCTGCTCTTATATATGAGCCCTTAGTTCAAGGCGCTGGTGGCATGTTGATGTATAGTAAGGAGACTTTGGATGAAATTTTAGCTTTGTGCAAGGAGCATGAGGTGCTTTGTATTGCCGATGAGGTGATGACAGGTTTTTACAGGACAGGCACTTTTTTTGCTAGTGAAGTAGGGAAGGAGCAGCCGGATATTATGTGCCTATCGAAAGGCCTTACCGGAGGTGTAATGGCAATGGGAGTGACCACTTGTACAGCAAAAATATACGATGCTTTCTTATCGGATCATTTTATGAATAAGACTTTTTTTCATGGACACTCGTTTACCGCCAATCCGATAGCTTGCGCTTCAGCGAATGCGAGTTTAGACTTATTACTTCAGGCAGAATGTCAAGATAGAATTAAAGGTATTCAAGCTAAAAACGAATCATTTATGGAGCGTTTAAAAGGGAATACTAAAGTAGAAAATATTCGTGTGATGGGCACTATTCTTGCCTTAGATGTGAAGAGTGATGTTATCACAGGTTATGGGAATGCTGTGCGAGATGAAATTAACTATTTCTTTCTGGAAAAAGGTGTACTGTTGCGTCCTCTTGGAAATACCTTGTACTTACTTCCACCATATTGCATATCTGATGAGGAGCTGGACTTTATTTATGAGAAAATAGTAGAATATATCGCTTAGATGTTAAGCGGATCAATTTCATTAATAGCCAATAATTTCCCTATTGATTTTAATCGATTATTGTTCTGAAAGTTAAGTTAACTCTAGGTCCAAAGATTTTTTTGCTTGTTGGAAGCATATGCAGCCAGTGGCGTTGTGTTTCTCCTTTCATAACCAATAAGCTACCGTGCTCTAAGAAAACGCCCACTTTTTCTTTACTTTTTTTGTGCTTAAAAGAAAATTTACGCGTTGCTCCAAAGCTTAATGAGGCAATGGATCCATTACTTTTTAAATTTTTTTCGTTATCACTATGCCATGCCATACCTTCATTTCCACTGTGGTAAAGATTCAGTAGGCATGAGTTAAAAGATTCTCCCGTTTTTTCTTCAACCTTTTTCTTCAACTCCAATAATTCAGTTGTCCATATTAGGGCATGTTTTGTAATTTTGGAATAGGTGTATTCAAATTCTTTTTCGCCATACCAAGCTACTTTTCGTTTGGTAATTATTTTTTTTCCAAAAATTATTGCTTCATCATTTCTCCACTCAATATTAGTTAACAGTTTTTCTGTAAAATAGTCAGCTTCGTTTTGATTAAATATCTTAGCAAAATAGTTTACTGTTCCGTCTTTAGGTAGCCAATTTTTTTCTATGTCGTCTTCAAATAGGTTCATTAATTTTTCCCGATATATTTGCGGTTTGGCTATTCGTCTTGAATATTAAAGTATATAATACAGCACTTATGAGATAAAATATGTGTCTAGATTGGTATTGTTAGGCTAGGATATCGCTGCCGTGTTGAAGTAAGAGTGAATCTTTTCAACCATTTTTTCAATTTCGCGATTACCATCATTATTGATGATGAAATCAGCATGTTCCATTTTATCCAAGTCAGTAAACTGATTCTTAATGCGGGCAAGTACTTTTTCTTTGCTCACTTTGTCTCGCCTCATTACCCGAAGAATTCGTTCATCTTCTTTGGCGTGCACCAGGATCGTTTTGTCTAATTCTTTAAAAGTGCCAGTCTCGAATAACAATGCCGCTTCCTTTATAGTATAAGGCTTGTCATTGTGTCGGTGGTGCCATGCTTGTGCGTCTTGTGCAACAGCGGGATGAACAATATCGTTTAACTGCTTGAGCTTAGCCTTATTTTTAAATACGATTTGTGCTAAAAAATCTCGGTTTAATCCATCTTTGTTAAAAACCTCAAGACCGAATAATTCAATAAGCTTTTGTCTAACAATTGGATCATTGTTCATAAGGTGTTTGGCTCTTTCATCAGCATTGTAAACAGGGACTCCAAGTTGTTGAAACAACTGGCAGATATGAGTTTTCCCACTTCCGATTCCTCCTGTAATACCTACTTTTATCATAATTTATTAAAGATATTGAATATTATTTGCGCGCTGTTTTTAATTACAGAGGTTCAATATTAAAAACTTATCTCCGTAAAATCAAATATTTTGTGGAAAAAATGTTGATAACCATAAAAAAAAGCCCCCCGAGTTAATCGGAGGGCTTTAAAATTTTGGCTATACTAGTTATTATTTCTCTTCGGCAGGCTTGTTTAAAGCAGTACTCATTTCAATGGATATAGCATTTTTCTCCACTTTAATAATGGTGTTTTTTCCTATTTCCATATCTATAGTTCCCTCATTAATGCGATTTACTTTACCATGAATGCCAGACGCCGTTACCACTTTGGTTCCTTTCTCCAATCCTTCCATAAAAGCTTCTGCTTGTTTGGCTTTCTTTTGGTTGGGCCTAAGCATAAAAAAATAAAGCACGAACATAGCAGCTGATATCAGTACCATGTTCATTGGGTCAGCGAAAAATCCTCCGCCTTCACTAGCAAGTATAATATAATTCATTACTCAGCTGTTTTTTGAACATCACTTTTAATGTTGATGATCGTTGTAGCTGGCTCAGTGTTCGCCGTAATAGTAACTGTTTTATTATTTACGCCTTCCTTGCCAGATGGGTTGAAAGATACTTTCATATCTCTACTTTCTCCGGGTGCAATTGGGTCTTTTGGATATTCGGGTACTGTACAACCACAAGATCCTTGAGCACTTGTAATTAACAATGGCTCATCACCGTTATTTGTTAATACAAATGAAGTTTCTACAGGTGCAACATCAGCGATCTGACCAAAATCATGCTCCATTCTGTCAATTGACAAAACAGTTGTTGCCATTGCAACTGCAGGCTCAATAGCGGGTGCCAAAGCTTCCGCTGCAGGCTCTACTAGCGTAGTCTCAGTGCTTACTTCTTCAGCATCATCCACAGCAGGTGCGTCTGAGTTACAAGAAAACATAAATGTAGCCAATGCTACTGTTGATACAAATAAATACTTTTTCATAATTTTAATTTGATTTTTTTAATTTGATTGTAAATTTATTAATTGTTTATTAAACCTCTTCCTAATTTTTGAATTTTTCCCTCATCATTTAACACTTTCATTACCTTGTCCAGAATTCCATTGATGAAATCTTTGCTCTTTGAAGTGCTATATTCTTTAGAAATATCGATGTACTCATTAAGGCTCACTTTCAAGGGAATGTGTGGTAAAAATAGAAATTCAGTTACCGCTAATTGTATCAAGATTATATCCATTACAGCGACCCGATCCATATCCCAGTTTTTTAACCTTGGTTCAATGATTTTATTTAGTTCATCACGATGATTTAAGTTGTTACTTAACAGGTCTTTAGAGAACTCTATCTCTTCTATATCTTCAACTTCAAGTAGGAAAGATTTTAGGAATAAATGTTCGTCCATTTCTGCATAGTCTTTTAACTTTTTTTGTAAGCTATGCAAAGTGATAAAATGGTCGTCTTCCAATCCCATGAAATACTCGGCTAAGTGCTCATCAAGGGACTGACTAGCGCCAATTATTTTTTTAGATATATAGCGTAAAATCTCTACTTCATCAGCTTTCGCATGCTTCTTTATTTCACAAAATTTAACATACTTATCACTTGCTTGCAACTTTTTGAAAAGCTCCTTCACCAATTTTTGATCAATAAAAGAGGATATCGTTTGTGTATTCAAAATACGTTTATAGTGCTCACTTGCCTGAATACCTGTAATTATAGAGTTGTGCGCAATCGTTGTGTTAATATTGACGTCACTTTCTTCTTGAATATGCTTATTTGCACGTTTTGCCGCATCGACCAATGCATACTGACAAACTTCAATAAGATATTGAAGGTATACATAATACAATTGTTTGGTCTTATCAATGCGCATTAACAGCATTTTTTCCAAACTATCTGATCGCTCTTCTCCACTTATTTCGTGAGAAAATAGAACTTGCATTACCTTTACTCGAAGTATTCTTCTTGAAATCATTTATCTGCGCTGTCTAGTTTTTCCAATATTTTCAATTCGTTCTATAGCAATTTCAAGTGCCACCTCTTGAGCATTTTTATTCTCTTTGGCCGCATGATTAAGTACAGCTAATGTCTGGTCGTATATCTTTTCTGTCGCCGCCAATGCTCTTGGTCTATTGTATCCAATCGTCTCAATATAACAATTAATAACTCCTCCAGCATTGATTAAAAAATCAGGCGCATAAATTATTCCCTTATCACGTAATAAATTGCCATGCACAAGTTCTTCAGCTAATTGATTGTTTGCTGCTCCCGCGATGATTCCACACTTTAACTGAGGGATGGTTGCATCATTTAAACTTGCACCCAACGCACAGGGAGCATATATGTCCATATCGGCTTGATAAACATCAGTCGGTGCTACAACTGTAACCTTATACTTGTCAGAAACCATTTTTAAATTGACTTCATTAATGTCAGCTATTGAAATTATTGCTTTTTCTTTTGCTAAATGATCAATCAAGTATTGTCCAACGTGCCCAGCTCCTTGGACAAGAACTTTTTTCCCTCGGAGTGATTCACTACCGCTTAATTGCTTTTGTGCTGCCTTCATCCCCAAATAAACACCATAGGCCGTTACTGGAGATGGATCTCCACCACCACCCAAATAGTCAGGTTTACCTGCTACATGATCCGTTTCTAAAGCAATGTATTCTATAAATTGTGTATTGGTGCCAACGTCTTCAGCAGTGATATACTTACCTCCTAAGTTATCGACAAACTTTCCATAACTTCTCCAATAAGCTTCATCTTTCTTAGCCTTAGGATTATCGATTATGACTGCTTTTCCCCCACCTAAATGGATTCCACTAATCGACGATTTAAAACTCATGCCTCGGGAAAGGCGCAGGACATCGTTTATCGCTTCTTGCTCGCTGGCATAATGCCAAAGTCGAGTTCCCCCTAGTGCTGGCCCCAAAACACTATTGTGGATGCCAATGATGCCTTTTAATCCTGTTTTATTATCATTGAAGAACATGAGCTGCTCATGCTCCATGTTTTCCATTTTTTCAAATACATTCATCTTGTTGGTTTGGATTTTTAGAAATCAATTTTTGAATGTTACCTTTACCACCCAAATGGGATATTAGCTACACAAAGGTAAGACAATACTTTAAAGTTGAAGATAAAAATTAAGTACATTTCTTAATAAAATCAGATACACTAATGTCAACTTTGGAAAGGGGGAAACACCTTGAACCTAAACAATAATTTTGAAAGAATTAAAATATTTAAACAAGTATTTGTACAAGTATAAGTGGCAGCTTTTACTGGGTATTGCATTCGTTGCCCTCTCAAATGTCTTTAAAGTTTTATCTCCTCGTGTATTGAGCCGAGCGATTGATATGGTCAGTCAAAATATTAGTCTTTTTGCTTCTTTTGAAAATTTCAATTTGCAAGAAGCACTTCAATCATCTTTAAAGAGTTCATTACTCATATTCACCTTGATATACTTTGCAGCTGCTTTGATTGGTGGGGTGTTTACGTTTTTGATGCGTCAGTCCATTATTGTGATGTCTCGATTGATAGAATTTGACTTAAAAAATGAGATTTACGAACATTACCAGCGACTTGATACGGCCTTCTATAAGAAAAATAACACGGGGGACTTAATGAATCGAGCTACTGAAGATGTCTCCAAAATTCGCATGTACTTGGGCCCGGCATTGATGTACTTGATTAATGTATTCTTCTTATTTACTTTTGTTATTTACACCATGCTGAGTATTAATGCTTCGCTCACTTTGTGGGTCTTGCTTCCGATGCCAATATTGACCCTTTCGATTTTTTATATAAATAATTTGATCCACAAACGAAGTGAAGCTATCCAAAGACAACTATCTGTTTTAACAAGTAATGCGCAAGAATATTACTCAGGTATTCGTGTGCTTAAAAGTTATGTTCAGGAAAGGCTTGCATTAAGGTTTTATGAAGATGCAAGTGAAGTATACAAGGAAAAAGCATTGAGTTTAGCTCATATTCAAGCTTTCTTTTTTCCGCTTATGGTCTTACTTGTTGGTTTAAGTACTATTATAGTGGTAATCGTTGGCGGATTTTATGTTAAAAGCGGTTTGATTTCTCCGGGAAATATCGTGGAGTTTATTATGTACGTTAACCTACTTACTTGGCCGGTTACATCGATTGGTTGGGCGGCATCACTCATTCAAAGTGCTGCGGCCTCACAAAAAAGAATCAATGAATTCTTGAAAACGGAGACTACAATTGATACTACAAAAGGCGAGGAAATTATCTTAAAAGGGAATGTTAAATTCGACAAAATGGATTTTACGTATCCTGAAACTGGAATCAAAGCTCTTCAAAATATTAATTTGGAGATTAAAGCGGGGGAGAAATGGGCTATCATGGGGCGCACAGGAAGTGGTAAAACTACATTTGCTGAGTTAATTTTAGGCATGTATTACCCAAGTTTAGGAAGTCTTAGTATTGAGGGTGTGAAAATTCAAGATATGAAGCTGAGCAGTTTGCGCAAACAAATAGGGTACATTCCTCAAGATGTTTTTCTTTTTTCTGATACTATCTATAATAATATCCGTTTTGGAAATAGTGAGATTAGTGATAGAGATGCCGAAGAAGCAGCCAAGCAAGCTTCCATCTATGATGAGATCATGGATTTCCCTCAGGGGTTTAAAACCTTTGTTGGTGAGCGTGGAGTAACTTTGTCAGGAGGTCAGAAGCAAAGAATATCTATTGCTCGGGCCTTGGCCATGAACCCTAAAATCTTAGTGTTTGATGATGCACTTTCTGCGGTTGATGTGCACACGGAAAAGAAAATTATTGAAAATTTGAACGAGCGTATTGAAGATAAAACTGTAATCGTCATCAGTCATCGGATTTTTAGCAGCTTAAAATTTGATCAAATAATTATTCTAAATGATGGGCAAGTGCTTGAACAAGGAACGCATGAAGAGCTGCTAAGCGCAGGTAAAATCTATAATGAGTTTTATGAGAAGCAAAACTTTGACCAGGTGGAGTGATTTCAATCTGAGATTTGTCCTTCAAGTTGAGTTATAATCTCAAAAAAACCTTATTTTTGTAAGGTGATAAATTAATTGTTCATTAAAAAATACATGCAGTGGAAAATCAACAAGGTTTTTTTTCAAGAAAACTAAGAGCGGGAAAAAGAAGAACATATTTTTTTGATGTACGTTCGACTAAACAAGGAGATTATTTTGTAACTATAACAGAGAGTAAAAGACGATTTGATCGTCCAGGTTACGATAGTCACAAAATATTTTTATACAAAGAAGATTTTACCAAATTTGGTGAAGCATTTAACGAAACCATAACGCATATCAAAACTGAATTGAATCCAGATTTTGATTATGATGCTTATGATAGAGAGACTTATCAAGCGCAGCTTGACGAGAATGGCAGTGAAGATGGCAATGAAGGAGATGATCGTCAAAGAGGTGATCAGGATAAACGAGAAACTCGAAAAGATACCCCGAAAGAGCAAAAAAAGCCAACTCGGCCAAACAAAGATTTGATGAGTTCTAATCCTATTCTGGAAAAGAAACCAAACCAATCAATTTTGGGGGACGATGCCAAAGATGAGCCAGCTTCTGATGAAGCCATGGAATGGTAAACGCTTAAAATGAAACAAGCAAAATAGGGTGCTACTTAAGTGCCCTTTTTATTTTTCAATACAAAAAAATAATCCATTGAGTTTAAAATGCGGAATAGTTGGTTTACCCAATGTAGGAAAATCAACCTTATTTAATACCCTTACTAAGGCAATAAACGCCCAAGCGGCCAATTTCCCTTTTTGTACGATAGAGCCTAATGTAGGAGTCATTACAGTTCCCGATTATCGATTAAATAAATTAGAAGATTTAGTTCAACCTCAAAAGGTTTTACCTACGACGGTTGAGTTGGTAGATATCGCTGGTTTAGTAAAAGGAGCAAGTAAAGGGGAGGGACTGGGTAATCAATTCTTAGGTAACATTCGAGGTGTTGATGCTATTGTGCATGTGGTGAGATGCTTTGTAGATGACAACGTGGTGCACGTGGATGGTTCTATCAATCCGGTTAGAGATAAAGAAGTCATTGACACCGAATTGCAATTGAAAGATTTAGAATCCATAGAGAAGAAACTAGAAAAGAGTAGAAAAGCAGCAAAAAGTAACGACAAAGATGCGAAGAAGGCCATGGAGGTTTTGGCTAAATTTAAAGCGCATATTGAACAAGGTTTATCTGCTCGATCTTTGGAAATTGACGATGATGATTTAGTTTGGGTTGAGGACTTGAGTCTTCTAACTCTAAAGCCAATCTTATATGCTTGTAATGTGAGTGAAGATGACGCTAAAGATGGCAATGCTTATGTTGAGCAAATTAGAAAGATAGCGGATGATGAAGGCGCGGAGGTGCTGGTTATTTCTGCTAAGATTGAATCTGAAATTGTGCAATTAGATCCCGAAGAGCAGGAAATGTTTTTGGAGGATTTAGGTTTGACTGAATCTGGGATGGATCGATTGATTACAGCCTCATACAAATTACTAGCCTTGGACACTTATTTTACCGCAGGGGAGAAGGAAGTACGAGCCTGGACAATTCATAAAGGAACAAAAGCCCCGCAAGCAGCTGGTGTGATTCATTCAGATTTTGAAAAAGGATTTATTCGAGCTGAAGTAATAGCCTATGATGATTTTGTGGAGTTAGGCAGCGAAGCTGCATGCAGAGAAAAAGGCAAGTTGCGCGTTGAAGGGAAAGAATATATCGTAAAAGATGGTGATATTCTTCATTTCAGATTTAATGTCTAAAAGTTCGAACGTTTTTGGATTTGCATTGTTCTAAATAATATGGAGACTAAAGTAATGACAGTAATAAAAGAACAATTTCCCATTTTAGATCAGGAAGTCCATGGTAAAGCATTGGTTTACTTCGATAATGCGGCTACTGTGCAGAAGCCACAGCGGGTTATAGATTCTATTACGCGATATTATACAGCATACAACAGCAATATCCACAGAGGAGCACATTACTTAGCTAACAAGGCTACAGAACATTATGAACAAGCGCGTGATCGAATCGCTGGTTATATTGGAGCAGCTAGTCAAGAAGTCAATTTTGTAAGAGGAACGACAGAAGCGGTTAATTTAGTTGCCAATGCTTGGGGTGATTTGAATGTACATCAAGGTGATGAAATTCTAATTAGTGGACTCGAGCATCATAGTAATATGGTTCCCTGGCAAATGCTTGCAGAGCGAAGTGGAGCAAAGATTCAGATTATCCCTGTTTTAGAAGATGGTTCTCTAGATCAAGTGATTTTTAAAAAATTATTGAGTGCAAAAACAAAATTACTAGCTGTTAATCACGTTTCGAATGCCTTAGGAACAATTAATCCAATAAAGGAAATGATAACTGCAGCTCATGAATTAGGGGCAAAAGTTTTTATTGATGGAGCGCAAGCGATTCCTCATTTAGCTATTGATGTAAAAGATTTAGATGCTGACTTTTATGCTTTTTCTGGACATAAGGCCTATGGTCCCACAGGAATTGGGATTTTATATGGCAAAGAAGAATTGTTGCTAGCCATGAAGCCCTACCAAGGTGGTGGAGAAATGATTAAAGAAGTTAGCTATGATGGATTTTCTGTTAATGCCTTACCTTATAAGTTTGAAGCGGGTACGCCTAATATTTGTGGAGCGATAGCTCTAGGCGAAGCCATTGCTTTTATGGAAGATGTAGGTATTGAAAAGATTGCCCAAATTGAAGCAGATTTATTGGTTTATGCTACAGAAAAAATCAGCGCTATCGAAGGCGTTAAAATCTATGGCACTGCTGCGAATAAAGCCAGTGTTTTATCCTTCTTGGTAGACGGCGTTCATCCCTTTGATCTTGGCATTTTATTAGATAAACAAGGAGTGGCTATTCGCACTGGACATCACTGTTGCCAACCTTTAATGGGGCACTATAATATTGAAGGCACTTGCAGAGCTTCCTTTGCAGTATACAATACTAATGAAGAGATAGACATCTTCATTAAAGCTTTAGAAAGAGCCTTGAGGATGTTGTAGATTTAAGGCTTAGTTTTTATGTCTAGGCTTACGAAGCCATGAAAATATTTTTTATTGTCTTTATTTGCGCTGTTAGGTCTCTGACAAATGTGCAATTTAGCTTTACAATTTGATAGGTTTAAAGAATATGGGAAGTTATGTCTGTAAAATCATACAAGATTCATGACCAGCATATGCAAAAGATCAAACAACTCTTAAGTTTTATTTTAATAAATTAAGGAATGTTAGCACCTTAACTTTGGAACCGTTCATCCAAAAAAAATAACCTTTTCTATAATCGTCCTCTTGTTCTATAACGTCGCATAAAATATGAAAT
>TARA_B110000483_G_scaffold132985_1_pt1 | contig 14875 bp, 11 predicted proteins | sample TARA_B110000483 | Tara Oceans TARA_B110000483 (sample SAMEA4398176) | marine metagenome | biome: Polar Biome; feature: [SRF] surface water layer (ENVO:00010504); material: water (ENVO:00002006), including particulate matter (ENVO:01000060) such as... | depth 5 m
TAACTTTAAGCCAACCTTGCTCACCATAGCAAACAGCATCACTCGAGTCAAATTGCAATTCGAAGCTAGGATAAACATTTACTGATATGCTTGCACTCACTTCATCACTGCAGCCATCATTCAAAGTTGCTGTATAGGTATTGTTTGAGTCAACCTGAAAAACTATTTCAGAGGAACCGCCTAAATTATTATCCCAATCAAAGGAATAATTTAAAAAATCGCCTCCAAGTGCCTCTGCAGAAATCCTAAGATATTCCCCTTGGCATACACTTGTATCCGAATAAGAAACAGTAATCTTTAAGGTATCCAATACTTGAATAGATTTAGAATTATTGATTGCACACTCACCCGAACCTATAGTGTAGTTTATTGTATGAACTCCGGAACCAACAACAATAGGATTAAGTATTGAATCCGAACTTGCTCCACTCCATACTCCACCTAAGGGATTGGCTACTAGCAAAAAGTTAGTATCTGCAAAGCACCATAACTCAGGTAATCCAGTAAGGTTTACTGCCGGTAGGCTATCGACGCTTATATCCATATAATAGATACATGAATCCGGTGTTAAATAGCTTATTGAATGCACGCCCACTCCTGCTATTACCGGCAAAAATGTTCCTGCTATTGGGTTTACAATTCCATCACCATTCCAAAAGCCCCCGGGGACCATTGCTTCAAGATCGAAAGCTGAGTGTTCCAGGCATATGGAAGTATCACTTAACATGGGGTCAGGAAATAAGGTTACCAAGGTACTGTCCAAACAAGTATTGGCTAAATAGTACAAATAATGATTTCCCGTCCCGGCGATACTCGGAGAAAAGGTGCCGTTAGCATTCGGATTAGTTATCCCATTACCGCTCCAAGCGCCTCCCCCTGGCGATCGTTGAGTATTTGAATAATTAAGTGTTAAGTCACTATCATAATTACAAAAAGACCCCAAAGGAGAATATCCAATGACTGTATTTCTCCCATAAATTTGGATGGAATCACCGCAGCCATTTAAAGTGTAAGTGAGGTAAGTATTAAAGTTATTCCCTCCATTAAACCCCGGATCAAATATACCTAAGATGGAATCTACTACCCCTGCACCAGTCCAAACTCCTCCGAGAGGAGTACCAGCAAGACTAAAAGGAGCTTCTGCAGGGCATACGGTCATATTTGACCCCGCATCAATATCAATAACCGTCATGCGCAAAGTATCCGAGCAACTCCCATAGGTATAAATCAATTCGTGCGTACCCGATCCAGCTATTGCTGCATCGAATCTACACCAATACCAATTAGTGACCCCAGGACCCGTCCATGTTCCACCCTTAGGATTAAAAACAGGCGTAAATCGATCACTATTAATACAAACGGTGTCATCAGCTTGAATCGTTGCTGTACCCACTGTAATGATTTTGGTTCTATTGGTACAAGGTGGATTTGAATAGATAACATTGTGAACACCGAGGCCCGCAAGAACTGGATTGAACGTGCCCACGAGTGAATCTGTAATTCCATTTCCAGTGAATACTCCACCGGGATTATTTGTCCATATATTGAAAGGAGGACTACCTGGGCAAACTAGTTTATTGGTTGCTCCAACACTCATTGGGTTAACTGTTATTTCCATGGAATCAATGCAGCCCCCATTATTATAATAAATAGTTTTAACTCCTGTTCCACACCACCCCGGGTGAAAAATACCTGCTAAAGTATCATTCCCAAAACAGGGTCCATCCCAATATCCCGAATTCGGCACGGCATCTAAATCTACATTAGGGTCTGATTGACAAATCGTAAAATTTGCTGGTAGAACAGCTGGGGGTATCACTTCGACAATCACTTGAACAAAACCCGCTGGTGCTCCTGCCCCGTCGGTCACTGTGCAGGTATAGATGGTATTTGAAAGCGGACAAATGATATGTGGACCTGCAGATGCTGGCAAGCCATTATTCCAAGTATAGTTATAACTTCCATCTCCTCCCGATGCTACTGCTTCAAGAGTAGTGCAAGTTCCCGTACAAATGATAGTATCTGGTGATTGTATTTCTACAGATATAGGACAATCATTAACCGTAAAATTTCCGAATGCAGTCAATTGCCACAGACTATCACATGCATCTAAGAAATCACTTGAAAATTGTAGGGTATAATTGCCATTGGCGTTTAAGCCGGGAGCAAAATCCACTTGCACAGTATTGCTCGTTCCATTTGAACAATTTATTGGCGTAATTGAAGTAACGGACTGATTAGATGGCCCAAAAATGTTAAAACTTCCAGCGTTCACTGCAGAACAAACTACATCTTGATCCAAGGTAAGCGTAAAACTGTTCGTATTGCATAATGGGTTAGGTATTGGGGCAAAAGTAGGGTTAGCTGGAGTATTTATAATACTTACCCAAGATGCCTGCCATCCTTCACATGCAACGGAAGCATCACTCACAAAATGTACGGTCAAACAACCACTGGTGGCGATGATTGGTGGAATATTGACAATACCTGAATAAGAAATACCAATTTGAGGTGAACTTAAATCAGGGCCATCATAAAAGGTGATAAAATCTAAATTCAACTCTGAACAAAATGAAGCAAAACTTAAGACTATAGAGTCCGCTCCATTTGGACAAATAGAAAAAGTATAATCCTCATTGTGTCCATAAAATGAGGGACTTACACTATTGCCTGCATCGCTATCAGTAAAATTAGCAAAACAATCATTTACTGTGGCATTTGATATAGAATAGCTTTGTGCATGGATATTTAAAACACCAAGCATCGCTAAAGAAAGAATAATATGTCGAAGTAACGATCTCATTATTCTAAAATGGTTACCATGGGAGTTTCTATCTCATTACTATAATTTCCAGCTCTATCTTTTAACCATAATTTGTAGCTTGTTACTTCCTGTGGTCCTGCACCCAATCGAAAGGTGTTTGGCAGTATAATATCAAATTCACCCACAATATGGACCCTTGCATCTAATGGGGCCAATGGAGGGATAAAGAATCGATCAGGATTTAGAAGGCGAGCATCTAATAGCCACAAGGATAAAGAGTCCGCATTCGGATAACCGATATCTCCATCGATATCCTCATATTCTATGGTAAATACAATTGAATCTGTAAATTCTGTAACGGTAGTCGGTTGCACCCCAATCAAACGAATAGTAGGTGGATTATTTGCATCATCCTCTTCCTTGCAAGACTGAAATGTCAGCAATAAAATTAAGCTTGATATAAGGAATATTCTTCTCAGGGTAAATATTTAAAGTAGTTTAAAGGAATAGTATTGTTTAATATGTTCCATCGAATAAACTCCAGGAAGATCGCCTGCGCCATTATCCCCATCATCTACCTTGATGTTCAGAAACAAGCGCTGATTTTGAGACCAAAGTCCTAATGGATTATTAATTGTAAATTTAAATTGATAAGGAATCATTGTTGCTGAGTAACCCATAAAATTTTGAGCATTAATGAACTGAAGCGTATCATTGCTGGCTAAGGAAAAATCATCTGCTGATATAGAAATTTGTATATCGTTTAGGATGAAATCATTGCCTGGTGTCTCCCTGTCATCAATTGCTAGATACAAATCGACAGACGGTGTGCCGTTTGGTATCTCTATAACCCCTTCTATGTTTCTACTTAAAGGAGTTAAATTGCCGGTTTTCGTTATCATAAAACCTAAAAGTTGGGGTTTAAAATTAAGGGATTGACTGGCGTTGCCGAATACATCTTTTGCACCGTCATTTATCCAATCTCTTAAATTCTGGATATAGCTTGCCTTGTTATTTTCCCAATCACTATTCGGGTCTACTGCCAGTGGCATAACACCTGAATTGCCACCGATATCCACGGTTAGTCTTTCCATGATGATGGATTGATTCGCATTACCGGGTAGAACCCTATAATCCAATGGGTTGGATGGGTTTTGCTTGATGATATTATGATAAACCAATGAGTAATAAGTACTTTCTATGGTTCGAAAATCTGGTTCAAAGGTCCCATCATGACACCCCGAATTCGCGCAAGTTGGTTTAAAAATATTTTGCTGAAGCCCTTCAATGCTACTTGGTTCTAGGTAGATAGTTTGTATGCTATCGTTGAGATCATTCCCGTCGAATGGATTAGGTGGCAAATCGTCTTTGCCACATGCCTGCATAAGCGCTATAAAAAAACCAGCCAAAAAGATATGAGTAGATAATTTCAGCATAAATTAAATTCTATCAAAAAATGAAACAGCATCATTACTTACTAAACCTTCCCCTTGAACTTGTGATTTTATACCTAAAATTTCTGCCATAGTTAACACACAATCTGATATGTCACCAATAGGATTGCTTTCACTTCCAACGGATAAATTCGCATCAACCCCAGGACCTGCTATCAAACTAAATATTCTGGTAGAATTTAAATCGCTATGGTCATAGGCTAACCAATCATTTTGATCTAATATACTGTTGGGATCCAAATTTCGACCATGTTCGGGACAAGCTATTAAGTAGGTGTTCCCTGCCATTTCAGGAATCTGAGTTTGAATGTAATTCCATAAATGCCCTACTGCATGATCTGCTCGATGCAGATTCTTTAGGTAAGAAGAAAAATTATCGTGCCCTTGATCCACCGCATTCATATTGACAACGGTAATTTTGGGCTTAAACCATTTCAATACCTCGCAAGTATAACCAACCGTTTGCAGATCATTATTGTCACTCACAGGAGGATGAGCGATTGCACCGGCATTCTTCTTAAAGAATGTTTCTCTTATAAACTGCTTGATGTCATGTTTCTCTTCAATGGTATTTTCTATACCCCCAAAATCATCACTCTCTGTATTATAGGCATTATTCAAGAAATTTTGCATTTCATATATTTTGCCAAGCTCTTCATCAGGATGATAGACTTTCGCATACTGAATATGTTCGTCACCTTCAGCACCGAATGTGACACTAGGAGATAGGAAATTTGCGCCAAAATCAACCCCAAAATCAGGATGATTACTGTGGTTTAACAAAGGTGTCGAATTACCTATACCATTTCCTATAAACCAGGTTTCGGTGGCCTTCAAATTCATAAACTTTCGAGCGTATTCAAAAATAGTAGGCATTGCCGGTCGTTGACGTAAACCTTGATTGACAAACTTTGAACCTGTCATAAGCGATACCAAACCACTATAATGGCCAACTCCCGCAGCTTTCACCTCTTTAAATAGGGTTCCTTGTGATTGCAAGGATTGAGACAATATGGTAGGAATAGGCTGAGAACCAGCTAAGCCGCTCGCCGGATCAATCCCATATACAATTTTATCTGTTGGACTTGCGCCATTCAGCATATTGTACATTATATTTCCTTCGTATGCACTCCCTACTAAACCCTGACTATCCGTAAGATATCTCTGCAACACAGATTCCTGCTGTCGAACGCCTCCGGCGAATGCTACAAATACAATGTGCGGTCCGCCGCCGCTTTGAGGCAGAGGTGCTCCTTTTAAGAGGTATGGTGATACGGCCGACGCTAATGTAGCAGCCGTCACTTTTTTAATAAATTCTCTTCTTTTCATTGTAATAAACTAATTAATAAAAGAATGATTCGTCCGAAATTGCAAAAGCAAAATAAACCAACTCTGGCGTAATATCTGTATTATTTTCTAAGTAGTTTTTCATGTATTCCAGCTCCAATTGAGAAGGTGGTCGGACATAAAATCTTTCGTAGGTCTCAATGATAAATTGATCCAAATCGGCACGCATGTCAGTATAAGCAGGCAAAATAACTTGCGGATCATTCATGTAGCTTGAAATTATCAATTCATAGGCTAGACGCTTATCTCCAATTGAACGAAGCAAGCGCTCGATTTCTACTTGATCTGCAGTAGAAATAGCTTGTTGGAATAAATTGACATACAAGACCGCAATATATTGAGCGGGAGTTTTTTGTTTATCCTTATTCACACTAGGTGTTAAGATATCTGTCGACTTTAATCCATATTTTACTGGTTCATCTTTCCTACACCCAGAAAGCACAGTTAATACAAGCAATAATATGACAACTATTTTTTTCACTTTTTAAAAATTTGCGTATTCATTAGTAATCATAATCTGTATTTGAAGCTCTTGGAAATTTTTATCTGAAGCAAAATAGCTCATATGATACTGAATCTCTGCTGCTGAAGGGTCCCTGACCAACAAGCTCTGGTAAGCCCATATAATGAGCCCTTCATAGAATTGAGAAGATGAGGACATTATTTCCATGAACTCTCCCCTATTCGTTCCTGGCAGTCCAACGATAATACCAGACACATTATTTTCAATCATCTCGAATGAAACATCATATTCCTGTTGGGTTGGAAAGCGATAGAACAAATCGTAAAATGTTGCATTTACAAAATTAAAGGTATTCATGTTGATGATGTCATAGACATAATTATCAATCATTCTATAAAAAACTTCTTGAATGCCTATTGAATCTTTCATGTAGTTTTGTGGGATGGCTAAAACTGCATCTATCTCATTCACTTGATCCCTATGATAAGCTGCATTTGCGGAATCTCCTGAAGCCATTGCAGCTTGCATGGAATTCACAAAATTATTTCTATCCTCTAGAAGGTAGTCATTCTCAACACCCTCTATCATACGAGCTTTTACCACTTCAAACAATCGATAATAATAGGCGCGTTGATAGCTCGAATCGCCTGGAATTAAGGTAATATCACTTTGCAATTTTTCGATTAAACTTCTTCGAGCTTCTTCGCTAAGCTCAGCATTTTGAAGAGTTGTTAACTCGAGTGCCATTTCAGTATCTAATGGTTCTCGACCGATTAAATCAATAAATACTCTATTGATATAATTCTCCACTTGAAGCGTAGATATATAAGTGTTGTCTACAGGGTCATTATCTGGTATAAATATTTCTTCCTTCTCACAAGCGCTGAAAGCAAGAAGTAAAAGAAAAGTTAAAATGTGAGATAAATAATTGATGCTACTTAGTTTTGTATTCTATCAAATATAAACAATTGAGCGTAAAGGAAAGAATTGGAATCATGACCTAAATAATTTCAAAGGATAAGTCTGGTGCAATTAAGGTATTCTATGAATATTTGATAACATATCAGGTAGGTGTTGTCAAATAAAAAGACTGTTTCTTACTATCTTTATATTCTGCTAAAGTATTGATTAGGTAACCGCAATATAAATGTCATGCAAATAATTGAATCCCAAATAGAAATTGAAGCTCCAAAATCGCTGGTTTGGGAGATATTACTTGATTTTGATAATTATCATTTATGGAATCCATTCACACCTAAAATTGAATGCGACATGGTAATTGGTAACCCTGTTCATCTACATGTTGATATGAAGCTGAATAAAAAAATCAGGATACAAACAGAAACTTTACTTTGGAACAAAACCGAAGAGTCTATCGCTTGGGGCATCACTAAAACATTTCCTGTGCGCACTGAACGCGCACAAATTTTAGAGGTACTTAGTCCGATTAAAACAAGGTACTATACCTATGATAAGTTTTGGGGTTTATTGGTTCCACTCGTCATGCTTGGCTTCAAAAAAGACATTCAAAATGGATTTGACGCGGTCGGGGTCAGTTTAAAAAAGCGGGCTGAAGACTTATATCTTCAGCGCAGCCAGTAATTCTTCCGAACGTTGCCAAAGAGCATCGCCATTGGAGGGTTTTAGTGCTTTATCATCCATAGCTTTGTCTTGCATCAAATGCAAGTATAAATTTTTTCTACCGCTTATATCCTTGGCACATGCTAAATAAATTGCTGGTTTAGCTGCCTTTTCTGGTGAGCTAAAAAACAAAGTAAAAACTCCTTTCAAAATTGGCTGCACCCACGCTGGTGCTTTTCGCGCAATGTTGGAGTTAACCGGACCAGGACACATAGCAAATACGTCAATATTTTTAGATTCTTTTGACAATCGTAGAGAAAGCTGAACGGCAAAAGTATTTAAGACCAATTTATAATAGCCATAGAGTTCAATCACCTTACCCATATTGTATTCCTCAAAAATTCCTAAGTTTTGAAAATCAATTGCTTTATTGGTTCGATGAGATTCTGAGGAGATAAAAATAATACGTGCGGCTGAGGGGATTAAATTATTATTGAGTAAGCCGTTTACCAAATAAAACTTGGATAGATAATTCACTTGAAACATTTCATCCAATCCACTGGCTAGCTCTTTTGCGCCACTTGGGACCATCGCAGCATTAAAAATGGCGACATTCAAAGCAACATTCTTTTGAGAAAGCTGATCTACCAGTGAGTTGATGCTATTAAAATCGCTTAAGTCTACAGAAATAATTTCAAACTGCTTGGACTCAAAGGTATTGCTCAGTCTCTCTTGGGTTTCATTGATTTGACTTCGGCAAGCCAGATATACAAAAGCACCTCGCTCCAAAAGTTGAACAGCGATGGCATAACCTAAGCCTGAATTTGCTCCGGTTACTAGACAAGTTTTTCCATCTAATCTCTCCGTATCATTTAACTCCCCAATGGGGGTTTGCTTCCTAAACAAATCAATAATCCCGTTCATGGTTGCCATGAAGGGATTTTTATACTTAGCTTTTGTCATTTGATTATAAATTCTTTGTAATAAAAATCGAAGTTAGTTTGTACTTCTTGCTTCGTCAAATTAAATTGATCCAAGCTATATCTATGTATGCCATATTTATGCTGCTTGTTTAAATTATTGGTTTGAGTGACCGCTTCTTGTTCTGCATTCGTCCAATTAATTTGTGCAAAATCAGCTATTTTTTTTAACTCTTTCATGTAATCATTAACCATATCTGTATAACTAATGTGCAAGACTGGAAAGGATGGGTAAGCTTGCCAGAATTTCATTGCATCTTTAAGCATCTTCACATCCTTATTCATCCAATGCCGGGCTAAGCGAGCGGCATTAACCTCATCACTAAATATCCGATTACTATGATAAAGCATACTGGAAAACGATGGAATAACTTTTAGTGGGTCTCGATAGGTATGAACGACCTTGGCGTCGGGAAAGACTTTTTGAATCGTATGCATTTGGCCGAGGTGCTCAGGCGTTTTGAGTACCCAGTGTTCTTTTGGATTTTGCCATTGCAATACCTTTAGAACACGCTTCATGTATTGATAAGGAGCTACAGGGTCTTGTTTACTGACCCATTTTACGAATGAAGGCACATGCATGGTTGCTTCCGAAACTGCAGATAGGAAGGTCATCTCATTTAATAAAACATCTTCTTCGGGAGCTTCAAACTCCACAGGGTGAATGGCAAAGAAATCAGGAGACATAAAGCGTAATGCCCTCTCCGCGGTTTTGGCAAAATTGATTCTTTTTTTGTTCTTCCCATCATACGGAAGAGGCACAGGGTTTAATGCTTCCCATGAACTCAAAGATCTCAGCTGAGGATGAGCGGCTAACAAGCGATGCAAGCGGGTAGTCCCTGTTCTTTGTAAGCCGGTAATAATGAGTGGAGTTTTAATTTCAATGTTTTCAATCGCGGGATGTCTTTTGATAAGATCCTCTAGGTGCAATCTATTTTGTAAAATACCTAAGATTCTTTCTTTAGTTATAAACCGACCAAAAGGATGCATTTGGGCTTCAGTATTTATAGCATCAATCAGGCGAGTCAGCGTTTCGTGCAAATTCCCCTTACCAAAATCGTTTAAGCCTGTTTTTTGCTTGGCTTTGTTTAATAAGTCATCCGCATTCAGCTTTATTTTAAAGCCGATGGCATTAAATAAGCTTATGAGAAAAGGTCTTTTACTCGCTAACATCATCAAGTTCATTAAGCTTAAATAAGGTGCAATGTGGTTCAGGAAATTCATTGGCAAACCACCATCTCCAGAGCATTGTCCCTTGGACATGGCCAGTGGTACTTATCCAGTTTTTAAATCCCTTATTTTCTCGTGAAACATGAACCACTACCCGCCCATCGTCCTCAAGTATCGCACTTTGTGCATTGATATGGATGGGATGATAGCGATAGTCTAAGGATTCCATCCAATGATTATTGAGCTGAAAATTCCAATACCTGCAAGCAGGTGGTTTTACCTCGATTTTCAAGACTTCATCAGCTGCAATTTTCCAATAGCTATGGTAATAGGCAATGTTTTTATCTCCCCCGGCTGCATTTGATTTTTCCGGAGACATTTGTGGCAATTGATTGGCGTGTTTTTCAAAATCGTTTGACCATTTAGCAAACAATAAAGAAGCTCCAGAAACAAATGTTCCAGCTAAGTCTAAGCCTTCAGAAATTGCTTGAGGAGATAGGGCTTTGGGAGCGATAGGACCATTAATTGTCCCCACTTCAAGTGCTGCAATATTTTCCTTTTCACGATTCATAAAAGTTTGCCTAACCATAAGCATTGTGGTTTCATCTTCAAGCTTTAACCAGTTTTGCCCTTTGGGATTTTTACTCACTATAATCTCAAAAGTACCATCTTCATTTAACACTAAATCATCGCCCTCTAGACTCCCGCATGGTGATAGCCCTCCGGTAGAACCATAACTTCCATTTTGGGTGAAAAAGCCTATATAAAAAACATCATTTCGTTGGCCAGTAATACGATATTCATAGTTCCCATTGATTTGCGCATTCTGATAGTAGTTATCTGGATTATCAGCACCTAACTTAACCGTTTCGTGCACAAGTCGTTTCAATACAGGAAATTCTGGGTCATTATATTCCGTAAAAGCTTCAAGACCCGCTCTTGTTAGTCTTGCTAAGTATCGATATGCCTCTGCCTGCGTTCTGGCATTTTGAGGTGGATTACCATAAAGTATTGAACCTCCGGCAGCTTTAAGTGTATCGCAATATTGATCCCAGGTTTGTCCAGTAATTAACTGAGTACCGATCTCATCATCAAGAGTTATCCCCTTCATTTTCAAGGTCAACAGCTTCCACTTTTTAATAAGATTTAAAATAAACGATAGGATTCCTTTCATGTGCAGATGTTGAACATTTTAGTTGTAAAATCTAAGCATAAATATATACCTTCAATTCTCTTTAAACTAAAATTTTATGGGAAAAATAGGTATTACAGGAGCATCTGGACATATTGGAGGGGTATTGTGCCAGCAGTTAATTGCCAAAGGGTATGACATTGGAGTGTTTGTATATCAATCCAAGTTAGCACTCGATATCCCCCAGCATGCAGGAGATATAAGTCAATCGAAAGATGTCGAAGATTTTGTTCAACAATATGATTCCATCATTCATTTGGCTGCAGATATATCTGTGGATAGCAAATCGAAGGTGAAAATGTGGGAAACCAATGTAAAGGGGACACAAAACATCGTTGATGCTTGTCTAAAATTTAAAGTCAAGCGATTGGTTCATTTCACAAGTATTGCGGCGATAGACCAATTCCCTTTGGAGCAGGCAGTAGATGAAACCCGAACCCTAGTCAATATGAACTCCAAAACTGCAACAAGCTATGGTCAATCAAAAGCTGAAGCTGAACGAGTTGTTCGAAAAGGCATTGAAGATGGTTTAGACGCTGTTATGATTGCACCTACTTCAGTATTAGGCCCTATGGACTATAAGCCTTCCGTATTGGGTCAATCGTTGCTTGACATGTATTACAATCGCTTACCGGCTGTTGTAAAAGGAGGACAAGACTGGGTCGATGTTAGAGACATCGTAAAAGGAACTATAAGTGCTTTAGAAAATGGTCGAGCCGGAGAAAAATATTTATTGGGCAGTGAGTTTTTAACTATTCAAGAATTATCTCAACTGATTGGTGACATCTATAATCGTAAAGTACCTTCCTTGGCTTTACCATTTTGGATTGCCCGATTAGGCGTACCCTTTGAGGAATTAAAGAGTAGAAAAAGTGGCAAACCCAATGGCTTTACACAAGAAGGTTTGACTGCTTTAAAGTATGGGAATACAAAAATTAGTCATGAAAAAGCTTCAAAGGAATTGGCATATCAGCCACGATCAGTGAGAGAGTCTTTGAAAGACACTTTGGATTGGCTAGTTGAACATTACAGTTAAATTAAATAATAGTTGCGTATGAAAAAGATCATCCTCTCTGTTCTCACCTCTTTTACACTCATTTTTATTTTATTGCTGACTATTCGTCCACGACCCGAGCAACTACAAAGGTATTTAGTTCATCCGGCACCGAAGGCTCCAGGCGATCATTTAACCGTTCAATTTTTAGGCAACACTAATCTTCTTTTTTCAGATGGGAAAACATCCATATTAACGGATGGGTTTTTTACGCGCCCAAACTCTGTTAAGGTATTATTCGGTAAGGTATCCCCAAATCGAGAAACAATAATAAGTTCTCTAGAAAGAGCTAGTATTGTGCATTTAGATGCAGTAATTCCTGTGCACTCCCATTTCGACCATGCTATGGATGCGGCGATGGTTGCGGACATATGTGGGGCACAACTCATCGGCTCATCCTCTACTGCAAACATCGGAAGAGGTTATGGTTTGAGTGAAGGTCAGCTTCAAGTTCCTGAATTAGGTAGCATGATTCAAGTAGGTAAATTTGAAATCACTTTTATTCAATCCAATCATTGGCAATATCCGGATCCAAAAGAAAGAGAGCGGTTGCTTAATTGCGCAATTGAGGATCCACTGAAGACGCCCGCTTCCATATATGCTTATAAAGAAGGTATAAGTTATACCATACTGATCAAACATGATTCAACACGAATTGCCATTCAAGGAAGCGCAGGGTTTAAGAAGAATAGTATTAAAGATTTTGATGCAGACATTTTGTTTCTTGCAGTTGCAGGTTTGGATGTGATGGATGAGGCATACAACAACAACTATCAAAATCTTTTGATTGCCCCCTTAAAGCCAGAAGTACTTGTTCCCATTCACTGGGACGATTTTACCGTTTCCCTCTCAGAAAAACCATTGTCAACGCCTAATGTCTTGTTTAACTTAAAGTTTGGCAGTGATTTATCCAAGGCGTTTAGAAAGCTAGAAAAGCGGAATCCAGAGAGAACGATAAAGATTCTTAAGTCATTTTCGCCTTATTCTATCAATGACCTAAAAGAGCCGAACTAAATATTTTCTCGCTGAATCTTCCAAAAAAAAATGGTGGTCAAGCTCAAAGCTTGACCACCATTTAAAGCTAAACCCCTTTAGCTATATTATTTCTTCACGAACTTACTCATCCATTTAGATTTGGAATCTGTTAATTCAATGAAGTACATTCCACTTGATAACTGACTTACATCAATTCGTTCAATTCTAGTACCCGAAGCGATACTTGTAGATTGAATTATTCTTCCATCAGCAGTTACAATATTAGCAGTTAACTCGCTATTTAAATCCAATACATTCATATCTAAATTGATGAATTCGTTAACTGGATTTGGGTAAACCGATAAGGCATTCATATTTAAATCTCTAATTCCAGTAAGTACACCATCCATTTTCCAGTTATCGTAGTAATAAACTTTGTTACTAGCAGCCGAAGAACCTGAATCAAACTGGAGTATAGCTTTCGCTACACTAGCTGTAAACGGCACTATTTGGAAATCAAAATTTAATTGTTCCCACGCATTACCTACTGAGGTAGTGGCAGTCGCAGTGGCTAATGATATTCCAGCTGCATCCAATAAAGTAATCTCTACTACAGAAGGAACACTTGCATCCCAGACATCTAGTTTCATTTGATTATGCGTTGCAAAATCTAATGGAGCTAAATTAAAGTCAGCGACAATTGCATCTGCACTTAAACTGCTTCTTGTGTATTCACCAACATTATCAGAGGTGTTTATTCCAGTAGTATCAGGATTAGTGATAACTGCCAAACTACCATCCGTTGAAGTATAAGTCGTATTTTGTTGACAATCGAAATCTTCCATGACATCCACATCAGGAGCGATACCTGGACATGTAGCTATTGCAGTACTTGTATCTAGACGAATATTATCGAAATACAACTCATGTTGTACTGTATCATTTGGACTAACCACGAATACTACCTTACTTACAGGTCCACTTGCGCCACTGAAGTCATAACTAAGAGTTTCCCATTGGCCAGCTACAGTTGTATTTGCATTCTGTACAAGAATATCAGCGCCAGCGTCATCTTGAAAAACTACGGTAACCGGAAGGCCTGATGCACTCGAGTGAACATCAATAGTTAACGCTGTACCATAGAAATTTAAATCTATTGGTGCTAGGTTTAGCGATCCACCAAAAGCTCCATCTGTGCTATCACCCCAATGAATAAACTGACCCACTTTTGCAGAAGTATTTATTCCGCTAGCGTTTGGATTAGCAACATCTTCTACCCATGTAGCATTTGCAAAAGTGTATGTAAAATTGCCCTGACATTCAAAATCATCAAAAATACTTGGTTCAGGAGTAATCCCTGCACATGGCGATACTGAAACGGTATCTAGCCTTATGTTGTCAAAATATACAACATGCTGAACAGAATCTCCTGGACTTACTAATAGGACGATTTTACTTACATCATTTGAAGTAAGTGCTGCACTCAAATCATAACTTAAAGTTTCCCATTCCCCAGCTACTGTTGTAAGTGCCGTTTTATTAGCCAAGTCTGCGCCATTACTGTCTTGCAAAATAAAAACAATGGGTAAACCTACTTCACTTGGATGAACATCTATTTTAAATTGACCACCGCTATTAGTTAAGTCAATTGGTGCCAAATCAAGCGATCCTCCGAATGCTCCGTCGGTTCCTGCACCCCAATGTATAAATTCTCCTACTCTATCTGTAGTGTTAATTCCCGATGGATTAGGGTTTGTTACCACTTCATTCCAAGTTGCGTTTGCAAATGAATAAGTAATATTTCCTTGACATTCAAAGTCATCTAATATATTCGGGTCAGGAGAAACTCCTAGACATGGTCCTGGACATGGATCACAACTTCCATAAACTAATCC
>TARA_B110000483_G_scaffold35104_1_pt1 | contig 14862 bp, 13 predicted proteins | sample TARA_B110000483 | Tara Oceans TARA_B110000483 (sample SAMEA4398176) | marine metagenome | biome: Polar Biome; feature: [SRF] surface water layer (ENVO:00010504); material: water (ENVO:00002006), including particulate matter (ENVO:01000060) such as... | depth 5 m
AATGTTACTTTTGATTTAATATTATTTCAACCACCTTATTTACTTCGACAATTTCCAATACTTGGAGTTTGTTTTCCAAAGTCACTAATAAATATTAATTTTGAGAAAAGAGCACCTGCTCAATTTTTAATTACAACTGGCAAAAGAATGGCTGGAATTTCAATTTTTCTTAAAAGAAGTTTTAAAAATAAGATAAAAACTATCCATATCCAAAATCCAAAAGTATCTAGTAATTATTTTGATCTTTTATTAATACCTGAACATGACAACATTTATAGTAAAAATATTATACAAACTAAAGGTGCTCTATCTTTTTTTGATAAAGAAGTTTTCCAAAAATCGAATAAAACTATTTCCAAAACTAATGCCTACTCATCAAAACTAATAGTTTTGGCGTTAATTGGCGGAGATAATAAAAGGTATAATTTTAAAAATACTGATTATTATAATTTAGGACTTCAGATTGCCAAAGCATCTAAGGGTACAAATACTAAATTAATTGTTTCTACCTCTAGGAGAACATCTTTAAGAGGAATAAAAGTATTAAATTCTGTTTTTAAAAAATATCATAATGATTTTTTTTTATGGGCTGGAAAAGGACAAAACCCCTACCCAGATATATTAAAATCAACAAATTATGTAATTGTAACCAGTGATAGCGTTAATATGATCTCTGAAGCAGCCAGCCTGAATTTACCATTATTTGTTGCGTATATTAATAAAGAAAAAGGAAAAATGAGCATTTTTCTAAAAGACTTAGAAAAACTCAATATTGTTCAAAACTTTGAAGGAAAACTCTTTAATTATAATAAAGTTCAATTAGAAACTAATTCTAAAACAAGCTTAAAAGTTAACAAGTTTTTTAGAACCTAGATTGTCTCCCATTTTTCTTATGTTAGCTATTTTAGTCTCTAAAAATGTCCAGTCATTTTTTTTATCAATCTGTTCCCAAATAGCTTCTACTTCATCAATCAATAAATTTTCATAATTATTTTTTAGGCGTATTTTATTTTCCATAAAATTATCTACAGAATTAGTTTCTTTTAAAAAATTTAATATATCTTTAAATTCATTAGTTTTATATCTTTTACCATTAGTACTTTTAAGACAATCTGATATAGCTTCAGAACCTCCATAAAAATCATAGAAAAAAGAAGAAAAGTCTATTTGATGTTCTTTGCTTATTTTAAATAATATGCTCATTATTTGATTAATATTTTTGATTTCCATATCATTTATACCAAGCCTCCATGAAAAATGTTTAGCTAGAGAACTATTAAAAAAATTTGAAAATTGATTTAAAGTTTCAGTTATTTTTTCTTCATTTAGTAAATGTTTTAAACTATTGCCCAACTGTCTAAGCGCCCACAATGCCGCCTCTGGCTGTCTTCCAAATGAATATCTCTTTTCGTAATCAAAATAAGCAGCAGTAAAATAGGGATCAGCAAAATCTATAAATCTCCAAGGACCATAATCAAAACATTCTCCTGTAACATTAAAGTTATCAGTATTTAAAACACCATGAACAAAGCCCGCAACTGTTATACGACCAATCATAGTTGCTATTCTTTTTACTGATTCTAAGAAGAATATTTCTGTTAAATGATTTATATTATTAGAATTATTAAGTGATGGAAAATAATTTTCAACTACGTGAAAGACAAGTTTTTCAATACTTTCTTTTTGATTAAGATATGCTAAACGCTGAAATGTGCCTATTCTTATGTGGCTATTACTCCTTCTAACTAAGACAGCTGATCTTGTAGGAGAAGGTTCGTCATTTCTATGAAGGTTTTCTTCAGTTTCAATAATTGATAAGGTCTGGCTCGTTGGAACACCAAGTGAAGACAGTAACTCTGTTGCCAACAACTCTCTTACTGCTCCTTTTAACGTTAAACGTCCATCACCGCCTCTGCTAAAATTTGTTTGCCCTGAACCTTTTGTTCCTAAATCCCAAATATTATGATTGTTATCCTGAAATTGAGATAAAAGAAATCCCCGACCATCCCCTAATTCAGGGTTATAATGACCAAATTGGTGACCATGGTATTTCAAAGCTATAGGATCATGCTTAACTCCAGGGAACCTATTGAATTTCCCAAAATAACTGATCCAATCTTCATCATTTATTTTTTCAAAATTTAATAAACTTGCAGCTCTATCATTTCTGAACCTTAAAATATGATTAGGGAATTTGGATGGGGTTACTTGATCAAAAAAATCATTACCTAATGCAAAATGTATATTTGATGCTTTGGCTTGCGTTATCATAACTAATAGAACAACCTTTATTAAGACTTAAATACGACTATATGTATAAATTATTTTTTAGATTTTTTTCTAAATCCTTATATAAGGATGACACTTTGGATCCGTAACCATTATATATTATTGTAGGTATCCTTCCTTCAACCCCTAATTGTTGTTCAGTTGACTGAGACCATCTAGGATGGGGCACTTTTGGATTTACGTTAGCCCAAAAACCATACTCAGCGGGAGCAAGTTTTTCCCATAATCCTATAGGTTTTTCTTTTACAAAACTAATTTTAACGATTGATTTAATTGACTTAAAACCATATTTCCAGGGAAGTACTAGCCGTAGTGGTGCCCCATTTTGTTTTGGCAACTTTTTACCATAAATTCCAGTAGCTATAAAGCTCAGATCATTCTTTGCTTCATCTATAGTCATACCTTCCTGAAAAGGCCATGGATACCATTTTTGTTTTTGACCAGGTGCAATTTCAGGATCAAAAAAGGTTTCAAACTTCAAAAATTTTGCTTCAGAGGTTGGTTCAACTAATGATAATATTTTGTTAAGCGCAAACCCTCCCCAAGGAACAGTCATTGACCAAGCCTCCACGCACCTAAATCTATAAGTCCTCTCTTCAATGCCACCAATTTTTTTTAATAAATCATCAATATCTATATTTAATGGTTTCTTCACCAGACCATCAATTATTATATTCCAAGGGCTTACCTTTAACTTTGCAGCCCTTCTCCATATATTCTTGCTTGAACCAAATTCATAAAAGTTTGTATACGAAGTAGCTAAACCTTCTTTAGTCACAGCGCGTTTAACCTTATATAAGCTATTAACTTTAGGAGGATAATAAGAAATAGTTTGACTAAAACTATTTTTAGTAAAAGTTGACAAGCCTCCATAAAATAGGGATCCAGTGGCTAAAGTCTTCAAAATTTTCCTTCGAGAATTAAAAGTTTTTTCATCTGTAACTAAATAATTTTTTATATCCCATATTTTATTTTTAATAATAAAAGACATTAATTACCTCTAACTTGATTATGACAAACTTATTACTGATCTTTTTATTCTATCCATTGCTTCACCCAAAATCTCCATACTAGTAGCATAAGAAACTCTAAAATAAGGTTCTAAACCAAAAGCGTTACCTGGAACAGCGGCAACTTCAGCAGTATCTAGGAGCCATTCAACTATTTCTGTGTCAGTAGTTAAGATTTTTCCTTCAATTGTTTTTTTTCCAATTAACCCTGATATATTTGGATAAGCATAGAATGCTCCCATTGGCATCACACAATTTATACCTTGAATATTGTTCAATTTACTAACAACAAAATTTCTCCTTTCATCAAATGCCTCTAAACAAGGTTTTAAGAAATCATTATTTCCAGATATTCCCGCAAGTGCCGCATATTGTGAAATAGAACTCGCATTTGAAGTTGATTGTCCTTGAATCTTAATCATTGCTTTAATTAACTGCTCAGGTCCAACAGCATAACCAATCCTCCATCCAGTCATACAATGACTTTTAGAGACTCCATTTACAGTTAAGGTTCTATCTTTTAAATCTGGAGCAATTTGGGCAAATGTAAAAAATTTGAAATCATCATAAACAATATATTCGTAAATATCGTCTGTCATTACATGTAAATGGTCATGTTTTCTTACAACTGCGGCAATTGCTATTAGATCTTCTTCTGTATAACAGGCCCCTGTTGGGTTAGATGGACTATTTAAAATAAGCCATTTACTTTTTTTTGTAATAACTTTTTCTAAAGCTTCTGCAGTTAATTTAAACCCTACCTCAGATGGACAGTTAACTATAACTGGAGTTCCTCCCGCCAAAAGAGTCATGTCAGGATATGAAACCCAGTATGGGGCTGGAATAATAACTTCGTCATTAGTATTTATGGAACTAATTAAAGCGTTATATAAAATTTGCTTTCCACCAGTTCCAACAATCACGTCTTTAATTGTATAATCTAAATTATTATCAGTTTTAAACTTATCAACAATAGCTTGTCGAAGTTCTGGTATACCTTCTACATTTGTATACTTTGTATAACCTTTATTTATAGCTTCTATTGCAGCTTGTTTCACGTGCTCTGGTGTATCAAAATCTGGTTCTCCTGCTGATAAGCCAATAACTTTTTTTCCTTCTCTTTTCAATTGCGCAGCTTTAGTCGTTATAACCATAGTTGCAGAAGGTTTAATCCTGTTCAAGCTGTCAGAGATAAAGGGCATTTAATTTCTCCAGATAAAAAAATATAATTATCAATTAGATTTACTACAAAAACTATAACTTAAAAATCATTATTTTTAATTAATATACTTTTTTTCTATCTAAAACACTTGAAGACTTAAGCTAGTTAATATAGATCAAAACTATGAATGAATTAGATAAATTAAATGTTAATGATTTAGTTACAAATCAAAACAAATTTGCTCTCAAATCCAATTTTATACCAACGGGTGATCAACCTAGTGCAATTAAGGAATTAATTTCTGGAATTAATAATAATGAAAAGGACCAAGTTTTATTGGGCGTAACTGGATCTGGAAAAACTTTTACAATGGCCCACGTAATAAATTCTTTGAACAGACCATCTTTACTAATGGCTCCAAATAAAACTTTAGCTGCACAACTTTATGGAGAAATGAAAGATTTTTTTCCCGATAACGCCGTAGAATATTTTGTATCATATTATGATTACTATCAACCTGAGGCTTATGTACCTCGTTCTGATACTTTTATTGAAAAAGAGTCTAGCATTAACGACCAAATTGATAGAATGCGTCACTCAGCAACAAGAGCTTTATTAGAGAGAAAAGATGTTATTATAGTTGCATCTGTTTCATGTATTTATGGAATAGGATCTGTTGAAACATATTCACAAATGACTATAGAGTTAAAAGAAGGACAAGAAGCTCCCCGTCAGAAATTATTAAGGCAATTTACTGAATTACAATATACTAGAAATGATTTATCTTTTGTTCGTGGAACTTTTCGTGTCAGAGGTGATATAATAGAAATTTTTCCTGCACATCTAGAAACTGTGGCATGGCGCATAACTCTATTTGGAGACGAAATTGAAAACATGTTTGAAATAGATGCATTAACTGGTAAAAAACTTACAAAATTAAAAGCATTAAAAGTTTATGCTAATTCACATTATGTAACACCAAGACCTACAATTAATCAGGCAATTAAGTCTATTAAAGAAGAGTTAAAAAATCATTTAAATATTCTTTATGAAAATAATAAACTTGTTGAAGCACAAAGATTAGAACAAAGAACTAATTTTGACTTGGAAATGATGGAAGCTGCAGGAACCTGTCCAGGAATTGAAAATTATAGTAGATATTTATCAGGAAGAAATCCTGGTGAACCACCTCCTACACTATTTGAATATTTGCCTAACGACGCATTAGTTTTTACAGATGAAAGTCACGTAACTGTTAGCCAGATTGGTGCTATGTATAAAGGAGATTTCAGAAGAAAGTCAACTTTAACAGAATATGGCTTCAGACTTCCATCATGTATGGATAATAGACCTATGAAATTTGAAGAATGGGAAGCTTTTAGACCTCAGACTATTCACGTATCTGCGACACCTGGTGAATGGGAATTAGATAAAACGAGTGGTGTATTTGTGGAGCAATCTGTAAGACCAACTGGTTTAATAGATCCAGAAATAGTAATTAGACCGACAAAAACTCAAGTAGATGATTTAATTTATGAAACAAAAATACAATCAAAAAAAGGTAATAGAGTTTTAATCACTACCCTCACAAAAAAAATGGCTGAAGCCTTAAGTGAGTATATGTTTGAAGCTGGTTTAAAGGTAAGATATATTCATTCCGATGTAGATACACTTGAACGTATTGAAATAATTAGAGATCTTCGATTAGGTTTATTTGACGCATTAATTGGGATTAATCTTTTAAGAGAAGGATTAGATATTCCAGAATGTGCATTAGTTTGTATTCTTGATGCAGATAAAGAAGGTTTTTTAAGATCAAAAACGTCTCTTATACAAACGATAGGTCGAGCGGCCAGACATGTTGAAGGTAGAGTTATACTATATGCTGACAGAGTTACTGGATCTATGCAGTATGCTATTGACGAAACAGACAGAAGACGAGAAAAGCAAATTAATTACAATATCAAAAATAATATAACTCCCACTACCATAATAAGTAAAATCTCAGATATCTTAGCAGAGTTAAATAATAAAAATGCAAGTGGAAATGATCAAAGCTCTCAAAATTTTGGAAAGAGCATCAAACAATCTATTAATGATTTACAAACAGAAATGGAAAAAGCTGCAAGCAATCTTGATTTTGAGGAGGCTGCAAAGCTTAGAGACGAATTAAAACGTTTGCAACAAAGAGAATTAGGTCTAATGAGTGCACCTAAAGAAAGTTATAAAAAAAAATCTTTTAAAAAGAAATAGAAACTTAAAGCTAAAATTGAATAGCTATTCCATGTATTTAAAAATAAAATTCAATTGAATTAAATTTGCTATATAGAATGAGAATAATGACTAAAAAAGCCGAAACCTCTTTAAGTAATGGTATCGAGGTCATAAAAAACGAGTTAATTACTATTCCTAGTAAACCTGGAATTTATCAAATGATAGGTAAAAATGAGGAATATTTATATATTGGAAAAGCAAAAAATCTTAGAAATAGAGTTAACTTCTATACCCAACCAAAAAGATTGAATTCAAGATTAACATACATGGTAGCCAATACGGTTCGTATGGAAATTGTTATCACTTCGTCAGAAATGGAAGCGTTACTTTTAGAATCGAACTTGATTAAAAAGTTTGAACCTACTTTTAATATATTATTAAAAGATGATAAAAGTTTCAGTTCTATTTTACTTAGCTTATCACATTCATTTCCTCAGCTATCTGCACATCGAGGTATAAGAAATATTAAAGGAAAGTATTTTGGTCCATTTGTTTCTAGAGGCACAGTTTTTAAAACTATAGAGACATTACAAAAAGCATTTTTACTTAGAACGTGTAGTGATAATATGTTTAAGTCGAGGACAAGACCTTGTTTACAATATCAAATTAAAAGATGCAGTGCACCTTGTGTAAATTATATATCAAAAAAATCATATAAAGAAACTATGGACCATGCTGTTGATTTTCTCTCGGGTAATTCTAAGTATGTAAAAGAGAACCTCATAAAAAAAATGTATGAAGCTTCTGATAATCAAAATTATGAAGCTGCTGGAATTTATAAAAATAGGATTAAAGCACTTACAAGTGCAACTGCTAATCAAAACATAAACGTTCCTAATCTAAATGATGTAGATTTTCTTGTTTTAAAAAAAATAGATAATAAAGTTGTTATTCAAATGAGTATTGTTCGTGGAGGTTGCAACTATGGATCTAAGGCTTATTTTCCTAAAATAGGAAAAAATGGAAGTGATGTTAATGAAGATGAAGTGATGCAAGCTTTTATTTGTCAGTTTTACAATAAAAATGAACCGGCATCAATTATCATGGTTAACCAATATCCAAAAGAAAAAGAATTAATTGAAGAGTTGCTCTCTAAAAAAGTTAATCACAAAGTAAAAATTGAATATCCTAAACAAGGAAAGAAATTAGATATAATTAACTTGGTTCTTAAGAATGCTAATGAAAGTTTAAATAGAAAAATTTTTGAGAAATCTTCTAATAAGAATAACTTAAAAAAATTACAAGAAACTTTTAGTTTCAAAAATTCAATAAACAAAGTGGAAGTTTATGATAACTCTCATAATCAAGGGAAATCTCCTGTAGGCGCAATGATTGCTTTTAACGAAGATGGCTTTTCTAAATCTATGTATAGAAGATACAACATTAAAATAGATTATAAAAAACATATACCAATCTCTGATGATGAAATAACAAATAATAATGACTATTTAATGATGCAAGAAGTGATGAAAAGACGATTCACTGGGAAAAGTACTTTAAATTTTCCAGATCTATTAATTATTGACGGTGGTAAAGGACATTTAAATACAGTTTTATCTGTATTAAAACAGTTAAAAATTAATAATATGAATGTCTTAGCTATTTCAAAAGGAAGAGAGAGAGACGCAGGAAGAGAACAGTTCTATACAAAAGATAGAGATAATTTTAAATTTGATAAAGATAATCCAATATTATTCTTTCTACAAAACTTAAGAGATGAAGTTCACAGATACGCAATAGCAGGTCATAGAATAAAAAGTAAAAAAGTATTATTTGCTAACCCATTAGACGAAATAGAAGGAATAGGAGCAACTAGAAAAAAATCCCTTCTTGAAGAGTTTGGTTCTGCCAAATCTGTGGGAGAAGCAAATTTAGAAGATTTGTTAAAAGTTGAAGGAATAAATAAATCCTCAGCTAAAAAAATATTTAATTTTTTTAATGAATAATTTAATCATAGCTATATTTATATTCATTATTGAAGTAAAAGTTTAACAATGGTTAATTTTGAGGGTCATTTATGTCACAAATAAATGTAATAAAAAAAGCCATTCCTAATAGTTTAACAGTTTTTAGGTGTGCTTCTTCCATTATACTACCATTAATTATTATTTTTGGAGGTGATATTGGAGCTGTATTGGCACCACCTTTATTAATATTAGCTGCTTTAAGTGATTATTTTGATGGGTACTTTGCTAGAAAATATAAAGTTATTTCAAATTTTGGTAAAATATTAGACCCTATAGCTGACAAACTTTTAGTAATAGGTATTTTATTTGCATTGGCATCAGATCATATGCTGAGCTATCATTTATCTTTTATTCCTGCGCTAATAATTATATTAAGGGAGATATTTATTTCAGGCTTAAGAGAGAATATGGCTCAATATAAGTTTTCAATAATTGTCTCTATTTTAGCTAAATGGAAAACAACCATCCAATTATTTGCTTGTGGAAGTTTCTTAGTATGGAGATCTGACCCATTTTTTTTTCAAATACAAATTATAGGCTGGATTTCGCAAATATTACTATGGGTAGCAGCAATAATTACTATTGTAACAGGTATTGAATATATTCTTAAAACAGCTTTATTTTTAAAAGAACAAGATAAGTAAGGAAAAAGAATGATTATCAAATATTTTTCTTGGATAAGAGAGCATGTAGGTAAGTCTGAAGAAGAAATTGAATTACCCCATAATATAAAAACAATAGATGATCTTATTAAATATTTGGCTAGTTTGAATGATAATTATAAATCAGCTTTTGCTAATAAAGAAATAATCAAAATTGCTGTAAATAAATCATATTCAGATATTACTACACAAATATTTAATGAAGATGAAATAGCTTTTTTCCCTCCAGTAACAGGAGGTTAAGTGCAGAATAAAAATAAAGTTTTTGTTAAAATAAAAATTCAAAATAAAGATTTTGATGTTTCAAAAGAAACACAAATACTAAACCTAGACCAAACTGGAGCAATTGTTAACTTTGTTGGCGTTGTTCGTGGAAAAGACGAAGAAAGAGACCTTGATATTAATTCTATGACATTAGAACATTATCCTGGAATGACTGAATTTGAAATAGAGAATATAATAAATCAATGTATAACAAAATGGGATATATCTGGAGTATGTGTCATACATAGAGTAGGTAAATTACTACCTAAAGATCAAATTGTTTTTGTTGGGGTTTCCTCAAAGCACAGACAGAATGCTTTTGATGCATGTAACTTTATTATGGATTGGTTAAAAACCAAAGCACCATTCTGGAAGTTAGAAGAGAATTCAAAACACAAAAAATGGGTTGATTTCAACTCATCAGACATAAATGCTACAAAAAAATGGCAAAAAAAATAACTGTTTCTGGTTAGTAATTAACCTAATCTCTATTAACTAATTTCGAATAAGCATCTGTTAACTTTAAGCATACTTCTCCTGGCGTGAATTTATACTCTCCAATCTCACGTACAGGAGTAACCTCAGCAGCCGTTCCTGTCAAAAAACACTCTTCCGCATCTTTCATTTCCTCAGGCATTATTTTTCTTTCAATAGTCTCAATTCCAAAGTTTTTAGCAATATCAATTACTGTCCTTCTAGTAATACCGTCTAAAAAACAGTCCGGCAAAGGAGTATGTAGCTTACCATCAGGCATTTTAAAAAATATATTAGCTCCAGTTGCTTCTGCAATTTGTCCCCTATAATCTAACATAAGAGCATCACTATAACCTTTTGCCTCAGCTTCATGCTTAGAAAGAGTACAAATCATATATAATCCTGCAGCTTTAGCATGCACAGGGCCACATTCTGGACTTGGACGCTTCCATTTAGCTATATCCAGTTTAATTCCCTGCATCTTTTGTTCAGGATCAAAATAACTTGGCCATTCCCAAACTGCGATTGCGACATTGATTTTTGTTGTTTGTGCAGAAACAGCCATCATTTCACTACCTCTCCAGACTACTGGTCTAACATACGCATCTTTAAGAGAATTTTGTTTAATTAATTCATTTTTAGCTTCTAGAATTTCTATTTTTGTATATGGAATTTTCATATCCAATGATAAAGCTGAATTAAATAACCTGTCTGTATGTTGTTCAGTTTCAAATATATTTCCTTTATATGCCCTCTCTCCTTCAAATACACAACTTGCATAGTGCAAACCATGGTTTAAAACATGTATATTTGCAGTTTTCCAATCTACAACTTTACCATTGTACCAAATATAACCTTCTCTGTTATCAAACGACATATTTAACAAACAATCTTCCTCCAATTTCACTTATTTTTTTATTATCAATATAATCCACATTATTCTGAAATAATCAAATATTTAGAAAAATGTTTTTAAAATTACCCTAACTTGTTAATATAAATTATCAGGTTTTATTTTTAATAAAATTTAATAATGGTATTTAAAATGATTAGTAACGAAATTAAAGAATTTGATTTTCATATTTTAGTAATTGATGATGATGAGAGGCTAAGAAATTTACTTAAACAATTTCTAGAAAAAAATGGCTTTAGAGTTTCCGATGTTGAAAATGCAAATGCCGCAAAGGAAATAATGAAAAGTTTAATTTTTGATTTGTTAGTAATTGATATTATGATGCCTGGACAAAATGGATTAGATTTATTAAAGGAAATAAGGTTAAAAAATAATGTCCCAGCGTTGATGCTTACAGCAATGTCCTCTCCTGAAAATAGGCTTGATGGTCTGGAATTAGGAGCTGATGATTATATGACTAAGCCTTTTGAGCCACGTGAATTATTATTAAGAATACAAAATGTTTTAAAAAGATCCCTACCTACATTGTCGAATAACTCCAAAAATGAAATTATTCAATTTGGACCATTTTCGTTTAATCTAAATTCAATGAACCTATATAAAGATGGTTTATCCGTTCACTTAACAACATCGGAACAAAAACTTCTAAATTGTTTTGCTAAATCTCCAAATAAAGCCTTGTCGAGGGATGATATTAGTAATTTACTTGGAGGAAAGTTAGAAATCCGCTCTATTGATGTGGCTATTGTTCGTATAAGGCGTAAGCTTGAATATGATCAAAGATATCCTGTATATTTACAAACTGTTAGAGGTATCGGTTGGATGCTTCAAACACACAAAGATGAAATTAATTATAATTAATTTAGAGAATAGTTGATGAGACTAAGAAATGTGACGCCTAAAAGTCTTTTTGGAAGAATGCTAGCCATTATTTTAGTTCCTATAATACTAGTACAAGTAATTTCTGTTTCAATTTTTTATGAAAGACATTGGGATTGGGTTTCTAGGCATATGTCTAAAAACTTAGCTAAAGATTTAGGTTTTTTAATTGATGAATTGGGAAACACTCCTTCAAATGATCAAAGAGCCCTATCAGCTGCAAGGGCGCGACAATATTTTGATATAATTTTTTATTGGCTTGAAAAAGGTATTCTTAAACCAAACCAGTCATTTGATAAGAGATTTAAAAACTTTCGTATTGCCCTAGAAACAAGAATAAAAGAACCTTTTTATCTTTCAAAAATAAGCAATTCCAATCAATTTTATGTTGATATTCAACTCGCTAATGGAATAGTAAGAATGAATATAGACAACAAAAGATTATTTGTTCCCACTGGCTTTACATTTATAATGTGGTCAATTGGATCTTCAGTAATTCTATTTTCGATAGCAATAATTTTTCTCAGAGGTCAAGTAAGGCCTATACTAAGGTTGGCAAATGCTGCAAGAGAAATTGGATTTGGAAGAGAAGTAAGTAATTATAATATTGAAGGTGCCACAGAAGTTAGGTTAGCTGGAAGAGCCTTTCAAGCAATGAAGCATAGGATTAATAGACAGATTGTAGAAAGAACTTCTCTATTAGCTGGTGTAAGTCATGATTTAAAAACTCCTCTTACTAGAATGCGCTTACAATTAGAAATGTTGGATACTAATCAAAGTATAAAATTTGACTTTGAAAATGAATTATTAGAATTAGAAAATATGATTGACGGATATTTAGAGTTTGCAAGAAATGAGAGAGAAGAACAAATGGTTGATGCAAGCCTATTTAATTTACTTCAGCAAGCAGCCAAATCATCTGACCCCGAAGGTAATAAAATATATATAGCAGTTCCACCAGATTCACTTCCTATTTTTCCAATTCAAGTTCAATCAATCAGAAGAGCTCTAATAAATTTATTTACTAATGCGATACGATATGCAGGCAAAGCAAATGTTCAAATTCAAATTTTTGACGATCACAGTGAAATTATTATAGACGATAACGGACCTGGAATACCACGCGATAAAAGAGAAGAAGTAGTTTTACCTTTTACAAGATTAGAAAATTCTAGAAACAGTAAAACAGGAGGTACTGGATTAGGTTTATCCATAGCTAAAAATGCAGCACTTTCTCATGGTGGTGAACTTATACTTGACGAAAGCCCTCTTGGTGGTTTAAGAGTTCGTTTTTTATTACCATTATAGAACATATATAAAATAAATTTATTTTTTAATAATACCGAAAACATCCCCAATATCCTGAATTTCACGAAGATTATTATCTAAGATTCTAATGGTTTTTTCTAAATTAGATTTTTCTTCTTTTAAAAAAACATCCATTGTTTTAAAATATACAATGTTAAGGGCTAATGATTTTATAATATTTTTGCATTCATTTTTATTGCCTTCGGCAAGATTTAGCAATTTAAGCATGAAATTTTGATTAGAGCTTAATAAATTAAAAAAATTTTTTGTCTTTATATCTAAACCACTGCTTAAGGTTTTTAATGACAACTTATAGGGTGTGTAAATTTCGAATCTCAAAATAATGCCCTCAAGAATTTTATCATAAACACTTGAAATTTTATCATTATTAAACTCTTTTTGAAGTTCTTCTATGGTTTTTTGATCAAGCTTTTTTATAAGAATTTTTAAAAAAAATGAACTATAATCTTTTTGTGATAATGGAAGAATTTTTTGAGCCTCTTCAATTTGAATGCCACTCTTTTCACATAAATCTTCTATCAGAATTTCTTCGTTGAGTGTGTGATTCATAATTGAGAAGAATGCTTCACATAAATTTGATTTAATATCTGACAATACTTATCCTAATTTTTAATACTTTTAGTTACTTAAGTTTAGAGACTTCGCTCTTTCTTTTGCATTGGAAATAGTAGCTTTTAGTAAAGGTAGAAGTCCATTTTCTTTAGACATTAGTTTTTCTAATGCAGCTTCAGTAGTTCCACCTGGGCTTGTAACATTTTGTCTTAAGGTTTTTGGATTAATATTAGCGTTGTCTAATAGTTTTGCAGACCCTATTAATGTCTCAATAGCTAAAAGATTAGCATCCCGCTCTCCTAAACCCTCATTCATTCCTATTTCTGCAAGTGCTTCTACAAAATAAAATATATATGCTGGTCCTGAACCTGACATAGCAGTTACAACATCAATAAGGTTTTCGTTACTTAAGAATATAGTTTTACCGATTGAATTTAATAATTTTTGAGCGTCTTGTTTTTCATTTTCAGTTACACTTTCACTTTTGCAATAGCCTGTAATACCTCTTCCAACAGATGCTGGAGTGTTTGGCATAGCTCTTATTATTTTAACGTTATGATCAATTTCATTTTGAAACCATGAAAATGATAATCCTGCTGCTATTGATATAAAAAGAGTTTTTTGATTATAACATTTTACTATTTCTTGAATTGCAACATTCATTTGTTGAGGCTTAACTGCCAAGAAAATTATATCTATATTTTTAATGTTTTTATTATTAAGTAACTCATTTATACCTTGAAACGACTCAAAGCCCTCTTCTTCTGCTTTTTGTTTGAGAGTAGTATCTTTTTCTATAACAAAAAAACTATAATTTTTATTTGAAGACCAACCTTTTGCTAAGGAAGATCCCATCTTTCCATATCCAAGTAAAATTACATTTTTCATTTTCATCTCTAGTCAAAACTTGAAGATAATATAACTAAGAAAATTGAAAGTTTATGCGTGGCCTAAAGCTTTAACAAACATCAATTGTGACATTTCTTCAACGGTTGTCTCTGTGTATATTAACTTATGTATAGACAAAGTAAAGGATTCAACAAGTTCATTAACAATACTTAAATTAAAGTCTAAAATATCATATAAC
>TARA_B110000483_G_scaffold243642_1_pt1 | contig 14851 bp, 15 predicted proteins | sample TARA_B110000483 | Tara Oceans TARA_B110000483 (sample SAMEA4398176) | marine metagenome | biome: Polar Biome; feature: [SRF] surface water layer (ENVO:00010504); material: water (ENVO:00002006), including particulate matter (ENVO:01000060) such as... | depth 5 m
TTTAATGTTAATTGATGTTTAGACCTTTGTCACCCCTGTGATTTAGTATTTTTTGGTTAAAAATAAAAAATAATTTTTATTTTTATTTATAGAGAGCTTTTACTAATTGTAAACTAAAAATACCTGGAATTAATGCTACAACCAGAGCTGTGAAAACTTGACCATCACTTATACCCATAACTTTGCTCCTCGTGAAATTTTATAATTTAAAATAATTTTGTGACAAATACTAATAATTTTTTATAGATTGCCTTGTCTAACAGAAAGTAATACTACTACTAAAGGCCCTGCTACAATTATTAGAAATAGAGATCCTAATTGTGCTATTAACTCAAAATTCATAATTTTTTATAAAATGTGTTATTGTTCTAAAGTTATTATCTAAAACTTACAGATGCTTGCCAAACAAATGCTAGAAGGAAGAATAATACTGGAATAATTGGTAATACATCTACTAGTGGATCAAATGGAGCATAAGCTTCTGGTAATCTTGCGAAAAATAATTCTTCAATATTTACATTGAACATTTTAGAAATCTCCCTGGTAGTAAAATAAAATTTTCTTTGCTGTTTTGCTAAATTAACAAATATAGTCTAATTCAATTTTTGGTTTTAGACAAATTTCACTTGACATAATATAAAATTTTGTTTATAAATATAATCATATTAAAGCCTTCTTAGCTCAGGGGCTAGAGCATCGTATTTGTAATGCGACGGTCATCGGTTCAAATCCGATAGAAGGCTTCAATGTTTAAGTATGCGGATGTAGCTCAGTGGTAGAGCGCAACCTTGCCAAGGTTGATGTCGTGGGTTCGAATCCCATCATCCGCTTTAGCGGGATAGAGCAGTCTGGTAGCTTGTGGGGCTCATAACCCTGAGGTCGGTGGTTCAAATCCATCTCCCGCCAGAATTTTTGAAGATCTATAAATTTTGATGTATAATATATTTAGAATAGATTAAAAGTAACCTCAAAAATTTATATAGCATAACCTATCTTATTGTCGTCTTAAATGTTGGAGATTTAAATAAATGACTATTGCAATTGGAAAGACGTCAGATGAAAAGCGTGGAGTTTTTGATATAGCTGATGATTGGTTAAAGCGTGACCGTTTTGTATTCGTAGGCTGGTCTGGATTATTACTTTTTCCTTGTGCTTATTTAGCACTAGGTGGTTGGTTAACAGGTATTACATTTGTAACTTCGTGGTACTCTCATGGTTTAGCATCATCATTTTTAGAAGGTTGTAATGTATTAACTGCAGCAGTTTCTACACCATCTAACACAATGGCTCACTCTCTATTACTTCTTTGGGGACGTGAAGCTCAAGGTGATCTTACTAGATGGTTACAACTAGGTGGCTTATGGCCTTTTGTAGCACTTCATGGTGCATTTGGATTAATTGGTTTCATGTTAAGACAATTTGAAATTGCTCGAGCTGTACAGATTCGACCTTACAATGCTATTGCTTTCTCAGGTCCAATCGCAGTTTTTGTATCAGTTTTCTTAATTTATCCATTAGGTCAGTCTGGTTGGTTCTTTGCACCTAGTTTTGGTGTAGCATCAATTTTCAGATTCATTCTATTTTTCCAAGGTTTTCATAATTGGACATTAAACCCATTTCATATGATGGGTGTAGCTGGTGTATTAGGTGCAGCTCTTCTTTGTGCAATCCATGGTGCTACTGTAGAGAATACTTTATTTGAAGATGGAGATGGATCAAACACTTTCCGTGCTTTCAATCCTACTCAGAGTGAAGAGACATACTCAATGGTAACAGCAAACCGTTTTTGGTCACAAATTTTTGGAGTAGCTTTCTCTAATAAGCGTTGGTTACATTTCTTTATGTTATTTGTTCCTGTGACAGGTTTATGGATGAGTGCAATTGGTGTTGTAGGTTTAGCACTAAATTTACGTGCATATGACTTTGTTTCACAAGAGATTCGCGCAGCTGAGGATCCTGAGTTTGAAACATTTTATACTAAAAATATTTTACTTAATGAAGGTATCCGTGCATGGATGGCAGCACAGGATCAGCCTCATGAACAATTAGTATTCCCAGAAGAGGTATTACCACGTGGAAACGCTTTATAACGGGAGTTTAACAGTAGGTGGACGTGATCAAGAAACAACTGGATTTGCTTGGTGGAGTGGAAATGCTCGACTAATTAATCTTTCTGGTAAGCTTTTAGGAGGTGTGATTCGTATAATAATTTAAATAAATTCTTTTAAGTTTTGCTTATAAAAAATGAATTTTAACTAAGGTATGATTTTGATAACTTAAAATTTAACTGGGGTTTTCCCAAATATTTAATAGAGAAAACTTTCATCAAAAGTTTAAGCAGGTTAAATTGCTTCTGTTACTAAATTTTAAAGAACAAAATTTTTAAAAATGTTTTTAATATTTTTTAAGGAATGTTTTAATTTGTGACTGCATACAAATCTCATAAGAATCTTTATAGGTTACAAAAAAGGATATTTAAGGCTTTGCTGGTAGGTGATTGCAAAACTGCAGTACAAGTTCAAAAAATTTTACTAGCTTCTACTTCATGCATATTATTAGCAGCTAATGAAGTAATCTTGTTTAAGAAAATTTTTGAATTCAATCATTTTCTAGGGTCTACAACAAAAAATAATAAATATGGTTTGTTTAAGCATGAAATTTGGCAATCTGCTATTCGGTTTGCTTTAGAACCTATTTGTGAAGCTTTATCAGATGATAGGAACTTTGCTTCTACACAGTCTTCAACACAGGTTTATGATGTACAAAAAGTTATTTCTATGCATTTAGATCATTTTCCTTTGCAGAGACGTATTGTGACTGTTTCATTGCATAATTGTTTCCATAATGTTAGTTATTACAAGGACTTTTTAGTCAAGAATATTATTGCTCCCCGTTATATCAAAGGTGATATATTGCATTATCTGGGTATGGATTATACAGCTTCATTTTCACAAGTACACAATACACTTAATTACATTTTTGCTGAGAACTTATTAAATGGGATAGAGTCATTACATTACTCAACTGTAAGGTATGCAGATGATTTAATTTTTTTCTTTAAACCTTTAGATGATGAAAAGCTTCTTTATATGAAGTTGTATGAGTTTTTGCTTCAGCGTGGTTTGAGTACAATTTATTTAAGGTTAAAACTTACATCTATTTTTTGTGGGTTCAATTTTATTGGTTGGAATTTTAAGGTTTCTAATAAAACAAGTTTTATTTGTAAACCCTCATTAGCTCACTATGTAAATTTTACCAAAAAAGCCCTTTATGTGATAAACAATTCTAATTATAAGTCTTCTGCTAAGCTTATAAAGTTAACCTCATTGGTAAGAGATTGGCACTCTTATAATAAATTTTGTAATTTGAATAGGTCATTAAACTTTTTATGCAAAAAAGCTTTTGAAAGTTTTAATAAGGATTTAAACCAAAGTCTATATTCATCTAAGCAAATGACTCGTATGATATTTCAGAGTAAAACAGATAGTTTTTTTACTAAACGTCATATCATTTTAGAGTACTTCTTTTCGAGGTTTTGTGTTGTATGTGGTAAATTTTAAATTGTTATAAGCAGGATGAAACTTCATGTCCTGATTTTATTTTAAGGAAGAAACACTATTCGATCCTCTCACACATTTATGGTTAAATTCCTTAAAAAATGTATCAATTTTATAAGTTTTACCTTGTGTTTTTTTAAATAATTTAACAAAGGTTATACACTTAATATTTCAAATAAATGAACCTATTTTTGAGCTTTAAAATTTCTAAGAATTTTAGGTTTCTCTTAAGCTTAAAAATTTAAAGGTAGTTTAATAGTTTTATTTTGAATGTAATAATGTGTTCTTGGAACGACTTTTTAAGATTAAAGTTAAAACTCTTTAAGGTGAAAATTTCACTAAAGCTAGATGAGTAGTAGTAACTCATGTTTAGATTTATTTACAGGTTTTTATTTTTAAATTCCTAGTTTTAATCGCATGTTGCACATGCTGGACTAATTGTTTTCTGGGCTGGTGCTATGAATCTTTTTGAAGTAGCACATTTTGTTCCAGAAAAGCCTATGTATGAACAAGGTTTAATTCTTTTACCTCATTTAGCTACATTAGGTTATGGTGTTGGACCTGGTGGAGAAGTGTTAGATACTTACCCATATTTTGTTAGTGGAGTTCTTCACTTAATTTCATCAGCAGTTCTTGGTTTTGGTGGGGTTTATCATTCTCTAGTAGGGCCAGAAACATTAGAAGAGTCATTCCCATTTTTTGGCTATGTTTGGAAAGATAAGAATAAAATGACAACTATTTTAGGTATTCATTTATGTCTTTTAGGTTTTGGTGCATATCTTCTTGTTTGGAAAGCTATGTATTTTGGTGGTATTTATGATACATGGTCACCAGGTGGTGGAGATGTTCGTACTATTACTAATCCAACATTAAGTCCTTTTGTAATTTTTGGCTATATCCTTAAGTCACCTTTTGGTGGTGATGGTTGGATTCCTAGTGTTGATAACATGGAAGATGTTATAGGTGGTCATATTTGGATTGGTACCATTGAGATTTTAGGTGGTATTTGGCATATTTTAACAAAGCCTTTTGCTTGGGCAAGACGTGCTTTTGTTTGGTCTGGAGAAGCTTATTTATCTTATAGTTTAGCTGCAGTTTCTCTTATGGGATTAATTGCAGTTCCTATGGTATGGTTTAATACAACAGTATATCCTAGTGAATTTTTTGGTCCTACTGGTCCTGAAGCTTCACAGTCACAAGCTTTTACTTTCTTAGTGCGTGACCAGCGTTTAGGAGCTAATGTAGCTTCTGCTCAAGGACCAACAGGTTTAGGTAAATACTTAATGAGATCACCTACAGGTGAAATCATTTTTGGGGGGGAAACGATGAGATTTTGGGATTTCCGTGGACCTTGGTTAGAGCCACTACGTGGTCCTAATGGTTTAGATCTTAACAAGTTAAGAAATGACATTCAGCCTTGGCAAGAGCGTCGTGCAGCTGAGTATATGACTCATGCTCCATTAGGATCTCTTAACTCTGTTGGTGGTGTTGCAACAGAGATTAATGCTGTTAACTATGTAAACCCTCGTAGTTGGTTATCAACTTCTCATTTTGTATTAGGCTTTTTCTTCTTTATAGGCCATTTATGGCATGCTGGTCGTGCTCGTGCAGCTGCAGCAGGATTTGAAAAAGGTATTGATCGAGATAATGAGCGTACGTGTTTTTTATTAAAATAATTTAAGTTCTACTTTAAAGGTATCTTTATAATTGAGAGTGTCTAATTATTGGGAGATTTTATATCAAATGTTTCCTTAGTAAATATTTTTGAAAGATTTTAAAATTTCTTAGACTTGAGTACCTTATATTTTAAACCAGGGTTAAGAAAATGAATTTGCTTAGTTTACTTAAAGTTTGACTTGAGCAGTGCTCATACTGTTTAAAATTACATGTCTTCGATTCTTTGAAGTTAAAAGCTAAAACCTAAAAGGTTAATATCTCTTGTTATTTTAATATAAATGTTAGATTTAGACTGTAAGTAAAATTTTTTTAATATTATTTAAAGCTGAATAGTTTATTTCCTAGTTTGTAAAATGAAGCAGATGAGTTCTTTTATATTTCAAAATTATGTGGGTTTAAATGTTTTATTTACAAAATGAACGTGTTCTTATAATTGGGTACAAAGTTAAAGATTTAAAATCTTTGAAATCCTTAATTTCAATTTCAGCGTTGGTAAAGTTGGTTTGGCTAATGAGTACTATTGGTCAAATTGTCACAATAGCGCGTCAAAATAATCTAAGTGATAAAGATATTCAACAGTTACATAGTGTTAAATATTATTCACGTGTTCTTGCAATTGATAAAGATTTACAAAAGCTTAGTTTTATTCAAGCAATTGGTTCAGTTTTACCTATTTATAAATTGCTTTTAGCTAATTCTCATTGTGAGGAGGAACGTATTTTTATTTTGCATGAGAAAATTCTAGATGTTCTATCTAGAATTAGCTCTATTTCTTATCTTTTAAAAGATTCAAATTTTTTTATAGATAAGCAGAGCTTTGAATCCCATTTAGTAGGTTTAGCTTTACAAGTTAGAAATAGAACTCAAGCTTTTCCTATTTATAGGACTTCAAATTTAGCATTTAAGGTTGATTTATTGGAGGTGGATCTTGAATTAATTCTTGACTCAGTTATTTTTTTTGTCCAGAGGCTTGGTGTAACCAATTTTTACTCTAGGTTTTATATGGAGCTTGTTCTAAGTGATTTAATATCTTCTAGAAGATTACTTGATACTAAATTAGTAACAAAAGAAATCCTATTAAGCTGTATACCATTGTTAATAAAAGATTTATTGTTAAATTTTGATAGTTCTCAGAAATTGATTAACCTTAAGTTTTATGATCTGTTCTGTTTTGAAAACGGTGAGGAGCTTGTGTTGTTAGAACAATTAGTTAATAAGAAGCTTTTCTTTATAGAACGTTCTAGTATTGTTAAAAACATTAAAAGTCAAATTTGATTTTAGAAAGGAGGAGCTATATACTCTGAAAAGTGTATGTATAGTTCTACGGGGAGAAAATTTTTTACTTACTCCGGATCAGTTCTTTCAATGCGACCATTAGATTAAAATTTTAAACTTTAAATATTTTAAAATTTTATCTTGTAGACAATTTAATCATAATTAATTAGTATTTGGTTTGTATGAAAAAGAATATTTTCAATGCCTTCGTGGTGGAATGGTAGACACTCATGACTTAAAATCATGTGCATTTTTTGCGTGCCAGTTCAAGTCTGGCCGGAGGTAATTTTCATAACTTATAAAATAAACTAAAAATAATTTCGAACAGGAGTGAATTTAAGATGAGTCGAGTTAAACGTGGTTCTGTTGCAAGGAAGCACCGTAGAAAAATTTTGAAATTTAATAAAGGTTTTCGAGGCTCTCATTCTAAACTATTTAGAACAGCTAATCAACAATATATGAAGTCATTTCAGTATTCATATACTGGTCGTTCTAAACGTAAAAGAGAATTTCGTAAATTATGGATAAGAAGAATTAATGCTGCATCTAAAACTCATGATTTGTGTTATAGTGTGTTAGTGAGTAAGTTAAGATCTTCTAAAATACTTCTCAATAGGAAAATATTAGCTCAGATATCTGTGTTTGATAAGAAGTCTTTTGGAGCTTTATTAGATTCAAAAATTTAAGTTTCAATTATAAAATATAAAATTACTTTATGCCTACTGTACAACAACTTATTCGTTTTCAAAGAACAAAAATTTATAAGAAAACAAAATCTCCAGCTTTAAAATTATGTCCACAGCGACGTGGGGTTTGTACTAGAGTCTATACAACTACACCTAAGAAACCAAATTCAGCACTTAGGAAAGTTGCACGTGTTAGATTAACCTCAGGTTTTGAAGTAACAGCTTATATACCAGGTATTGGTCACAACTTACAAGAACATTCTGTTGTTCTTATCCGTGGAGGACGTGTGAAGGATTTACCAGGTGTACGTTACCATATAGTTCGAGGTTGTTTAGATGCTGCAGGAGTAAAGAATCGAACTCAGGGGAGATCAAAATATGGTGTTAAACGCCCTAAAAAATAAAAAGAATAAAGGAAAATTTTTATGTCTCGTAGAAAAACTGCAAAGAAACGCTTTATTAGTCCAGATCCAATTTATAATAGTACATTAGTTACAATGTTAGCTAATCGTATTTTATTGCAAGGTAAGAAGACTGTTGCCCAACGTATTCTTTACCAAGCAATGAAAAACCTAGAAGATTCAACTCAGCAAGATTCCTTAGAAGTTTTAAGACAGGCTATTTTGAATGTAACACCTTTAGTTGAAGTAAAAGCTAGAAGAGTTGGTGGATCAACATACCAAGTACCATTAGAAGTTAATTCTGATCGTGGTACAAGTTTAGCTTTACGTTGGTTAATAAAATCTGCTAGAAGTCGATCAGGTCGAACAATGGTTTCAAAACTTTCTAATGAAATTTTAGATGCATATAATAATACAGGTGCTGCTGTTCGTAAGAAAGAAGAAACACATAAGATGGCTGAAGCAAATAAAGCCTTTGCTCAATTTAGATTTTAAAGTTTAATCTTATAACTTCGTTAAAATAAAATTTACCAAAATCAGATATTTATTAAAAAGAAAATGGCAAGACAAAAATTTGAGCGTACAAAACCACATGTAAATATTGGTACAATTGGCCATGTGGACCATGGAAAAACCACGTTAACAGCAGCTATTACAATGACTTTAGCTACTATGGGTGGTTCTAAAGCAAAAGGTTATGCAGATATTGATTCTGCTCCTGAAGAGAAAGCACGTGGTATTACAATTAATACAGCTCATGTTGAGTATGAAACATCTGCTAGACACTATGCTCATGTTGATTGTCCTGGCCATGCTGATTATGTTAAGAACATGATTACAGGTGCAGCTCAAATGGATGGTGCTATTTTAGTTGTATCTGGAGCAGATGGTCCTATGCCTCAAACAAAGGAGCATATTTTATTAGCTAAGCAAGTAGGTGTACCAAATATTGTTGTTTTCCTAAATAAAGAAGACCAAGTGGATGATGCTGAACTTTTAGAATTAGTTGAATTAGAGGTTCGTGAAACACTTAATAATTATGAGTTCCCTGGAGATGATATTCCAGTTGTTTCAGGTTCAGCATTATTATCAGTTGAAGCATTAACAGGTAACCCTAAGCTTCTTAAAGGTGAAAATAAGTGGGTGGATAAAATTTTTGATTTAATGGATCAAGTAGATGCTTATATTCCAACACCTGAAAGAGCAACGGATAAAGATTTCTTAATGGCTGTTGAGGATGTATTCTCAATTACTGGTCGAGGTACAGTTGCTACTGGTCGTGTTGAACGTGGTACTGTAAAGGTAGGTGAAACTGTAGAGTTAGTTGGCTTAAGAGAAACACGTACTACTACAGTGACTGGTTTAGAAATGTTCCAGAAAAGTTTAGATGAGGCTTTAGCTGGTGATAATGTTGGTATTCTATTACGTGGAATTCAGAAGGATGACATTGAACGTGGTATGGTAATTTCTAAACCAAATACTATCAAGCCACATACAAAGTTTGATTCACAGGTGTACATTTTAACTAAAGAAGAAGGTGGTCGTCATACACCTTTTTTTGAAGGTTATAGACCTCAGTTTTATGTTCGAACTACAGATGTTACAGGTAAAATTGAGTCTTTCCGTGCTGATGATGATAGTTCAGCTAAGATGGTTATGCCTGGTGACCGTATTAAGATGGAAGTTGAATTAATTCAGCCTATTGCTATTGAGAAAGGTATGCGTTTTGCTATTCGTGAAGGTGGACGAACTGTTGGTGCAGGTGTTGTGCTTGAGATTATTAAGTAATTTTACAGCTTATCGAAAATGCCTTGTATTTTAAAGTGGGAAATTTTTAATGAATTATTTGAGTGATAATATTCTATATGAAAAAATTTTAGGATCACGAAGACCTAGTAACTATTTTTGGGCAATTACTATTTTAGTTGGTGCTAGTGGTTTTCTTATTGTAGGTATATCAAGTTACTTAGATACAAATTTATTACCTTTTTTGAACTCAGATGGTATTGTCTTTTTCCCCCAAGGATTAGTTATGTCCTTTTATGGCATTTTAGGTATTTTGATAAGTTTTTATCAATGGCTAGTTATTTTTTGGAAAGTAGGGGAAGGATTTAATGAATTTGATAAAAATAAAGGTACTATGCGTCTATTTCGATGGGGATTTCCTGGTAAAGATCGTGAGATTGATATAGTATACCCGTTAACTGATGTACAGTCGATTAAGGTTGATATAAAAGAAGGTTTGAATCCTAGTCGTGTCATATATGTTACTATAAAAGGTAAACCAGATATTCCTCTAACGCAAGTTGGTGCACCCATGGCTTTAAGTGATATTGAAGAAGTAGCTGCAAAGTTAGCATCATTTTTAAAAATTAGTATAGAAGGATTATAAAGATTTTGTAGACAAATTTTTGATAAATGTCTATTAATCTTTGAGTAAGACTTGGGGTGTAGCCAAGTGGTAAGGCAACGGGTTTTGGCCTCGTCATTCGAAGGTTCGAATCCTTCCACCTCAGCTAATAAGGAGAAGTGTCTGAGTGGTCTAAAGAGCTCGATTGCTAATCGAGTGTACGTTTTGTACCAAGGGTTCGAATCCCTTCTTCTCCTAAAATTCTTGAAGTGGACATAAAAAAAATAAATAGTTAAACTTAATTTGGCGGGCGTCGCCAAGTGGTAAGGCAAAGGACTGTGACTCCTTCATTCGCGGGTTCAAGTCCCGTCGTTCGCCCATACTTTTGTTTCTTGGGCTCTGTAGCTCAGTGGTAGAGCAGGGGATTCATAAGCCCTTTGTCACAGGTTCAAATCCCGTCAGAGCCAGAATATAATTTTGACTAGCGTCCTTAGTTCAGTTGGTAGAACGTAGGTCTCCAAAACCTGATGTCGTAGGTTCAAGTCCTACAGGGCGTGTAAAATAGTTGACATTTTTAACATAATCTTTTATTATATTAGCTGAAGGTTAAAAGTATGCCCCCATCGTATAGTGGCCTAATACACACCCCTTTCACGGGTGCAACAGGGATTCGAATTCCCTTGGGGGTAATTTTTTGACGTATAACTAATGTTAAGCGGGTGTAGCTCAGTTGGTAGAGCGTAGTCCTTCCAAGTCTAATGTCGCGTGTTCGAGTCACGTCACCCGCTATTGAAAAGTTTGTAACATAAGCTAGAAGTTATATTATGAATTATATTTTTTGTGAAATAAGAGTTATAATATATTGTAGTTTGATATTTTAGCTTTTGAATTTAAAATATATGTTAACATTAAAAATTTTAGTTTATACAGTAGTGATTTTCTTCATTTCATTATTTATATTTGGTTTCTTATCTAATGACCCTGGTCGTAACCCTAATTCAACAGATATGTAAACAAGAAAATTTTTTAGGCCATCTTGATCTAAAAATTTTTAACTGAGAAATGAGGTGACAATATTGAAGATGTTGATTATTTTATAATTGTGTAAGGAGCAGTAGTTCAACTGGTTAGAGCACAGCCCTGTCAAGGCTGAAGTTGCGGGTTCGAGTCCCGTCTGTTCCGAAAATTTATTTGTAATTTGAATTTTTTCAGAATTTTCTTAAAAGTTTGTTTAATAATAAAATAGAAGTAATCTATAATAAAAATGGTTGAACCTCTTTTATTCGGGATTGTACTTGGTTTAATACCAGTAACAATAGCTGGATTATTTGTGACTGCATATCTACAATATAGACGTGGTGATCAGTTAACTTTCTAGAAAGCTTAGGTTTTAACCTCCTTACTAGAAAATTTAGAGTTGATAGCTCAGTGGTAGAGCATTCGGCTTTTAACCGAGCGGTCTTGGGTTCAAATCCCAATCAACTCAAATCTTGTTGACATATTAAAAATATTTGATTATTGAAATGATATAAAGCCGGAATAGCTCAGTCGGTAGAGCAGAGGACTGAAAATCCTCGTGTCACCAGTTCAAATCTGGTTTCTGGCAAATTTTTAGGTAAGTATTTTGTTTTCTCGTCTAAATAGAGGGGAATTTTAATGACAATTAGCCCACCAGAACGCGAGGTAAAGAGAGCTCAGGTTGTTGTTGATCGTAATCCAGTTGAAACATCATTTGAAAAATGGGCCAAGCCTGGTCATTTTTCCCGTGCCTTAGCAAAAGCACCTGCTACAACAACATGGATTTGGAATTTACATGCAGATGCTCATGATTTTGATAGTCACACAACAGATTTAGAAGATATTTCTAGAAAAGTTTTTAGTGCCCATTTTGGTCAGTTAGCAATCATTGAAATTTGGATTAGTGGTATGTTCTTCCACGGAGCTAGATTTTCAAATTATGAAGCATGGTTAATTGATCCTACTCATATTAAGCCTAGTGCACAGGTTGTTTGGCCAGTAGTTGGACAAGAAATCTTAAATGGAGATGTAGGGGGTGGTTTCCAAGGTGTTCAGATTACTTCAGGATTTTTTCAGATTTGGCGAGCTGCTGGTATAACTAGTGAACTGCAATTATATAGTACAGCTATTGCTGGTCTTGTAATGGCAGGTCTTCTATTATTTGCTGGTTGGTTCCATTATCACAAGGCTGCTCCAAAATTAGAGTGGTTTCAAAATGTTGAATCTATGCTGAATCATCATCTAGCTGGTTTATTAGGTTTAGGATGTTTATCTTGGGCAGGTCACCAAATTCATATTTCTTTACCAATTAATAAGCTTTTAGATGCTGGTATTGACCCTAAAGAAATACCACTTCCACATGAATTCATGATCAATAAAGATCTAATGGCTCAGTTATACCCTAGCTTTGCTAAAGGATTAACACCATTCTTTACATTAAATTGGTCAGAATATCTAGACTTTTTAACTTTTCGTGGAGGTTTAAATCCAGTTACAGGTGGTTTATGGCTGAGTGATACTGCTCACCATCATTTAGCATTAGCAGTTCTGTTCATTGTAGCAGGTCATATGTACCGTACTAACTGGGGTATTGGTCATAGTATGAAAACTATCTTAGAAAACCATAAAGGTCCTTTCACAGGTCAAGGGAGTAAAGGTTTATATGAAATTTTTACTACATCATGGCATGCACAGTTAAGTCTAAACTTAGCTATGATGGGTTCATTATCGATTATTGTTGCACAACATATGTATGCTATGCCTCCATACCCATATCTTGCAACAGATTATGGGACACAGTTATCACTCTTCACACATCATATGTGGATTGGTGGTTTCTGCGTGGTGGGAGCAGCTGCACATGCTGCAATTTTTATGGTTAGAGATTATGAAGTAACTCAAAATTATAATAATTTACTTGATCGTGTACTTCGACATAGAGATGCCATTATTTCACATTTAAATTGGGTTTGTATTTTCTTAGGTCTACATAGCTTTGGTCTATACATTCATAATGATACAATGTCTGCTCTTGGTAGGCCACAAGATATGTTTTCTGACACTGCTATTCAACTTCAACCTGTTTTTGCACAGTGGATACAAAATACTCATTATTTAGCACCTAACATGACAGCACCTAATGCAAATCTTGCTACTAGTGTTTCATGGGGTGGTGACATTGTAGCAGTTGGTGGAAAAGTTGCTATGATGCCTATTCCTTTAGGAACAGCAGACTTTATGGTACACCATATCCATGCCTTTACAATCCATGTTACAGTTTTAATTCTACTGAAAGGAGTTTTATTCTCTAGAAGTTCAAGATTAATTCCTGACAAAGCAAATTTAGGCTTTAGATTCCCTTGTGATGGACCTGGTCGTGGTGGTACTTGTCAGGTATCTGCTTGGGACCATATTTTCTTAGGTTTATTCTGGATGGTTTGCTTAATAATCAAAAAGTTTTAAGGTTAAAATCCTTTAAATAAAAAGAAATATAAAAAATTGATTTATTACACTGAAATTTTCTGAGAAAAGAAAATCAAATATCATTCAAGTTTGATCTATTTTTAGTAAAAATAAAGTGTAAAATTTTTCACCCATTTTATGTTAAAAAAATAATTTGATTTTTAAAGAGCTTTTAAGGATTTTTTTACAAAAAAGTTAAATAATACAAAGAAAATGTTACAAAAAAGTGGTTGTATCAACAGAGTTTCAATTCAACAAAGTCTTTTAATTCACCAAATTCTAATATATAGACAACCATTCATAATAAAAAAACAATTTCTTCAAAAATTATTTATACAAAATTATGAGACAAAGTTGGTAGCAATTTGGTATGTTTTAAGAGATAAAAATGTTTATATTTCAAGTGAAATAAAAGAATTTTTATATCAACCAGTAAGTTATAGGAATTATAGAAATTTTGCTATCATTAACTTTTCTAATGATATTATGAATCTATTTAGCTTAAATCCATTCATATTGTCTAAACTTAAATTAAGAATAAACTTTATGGAAGATTATTACTATTTCATTAAAAATATATTTACCAAATTACATGGTAACTATTTTTTAAAATCCAAGTTAAATAAAATTAATTCTCCTTTATTTGATATTTTTTTTGTAAAAACTAAATCAAATCTTACATTTAATTTAACAACTTATAGTTGTAATATTAATTTATGGCTTAATTTTATAATCTGTTACTTTGCTTTTGAATTGTTAACTAATTATACATTGTTAATAAACTGTAAATTTGGTGAATCTAAAATTTTATACCATTATGGGTATGTGTATATTTATTCTAATAATAAAATTAATGCACTAATTTCCCAAATAGGTGTCGAAAATTGGGTAAATAATCAGATAGATATGGAGTTAAAACTAATTTACAACTTATTCAAAAATGGTTTTATTTTATATGAACTATATATTCTGGAATCATTAAATATTGTTAAATATTTTCCTTCTTACAAGACTCAAATTTTCTATACTATTGATCTTTGTAAAATAATCCAGAATAACATGTTGATACATTATGACATGTTGATAAAACTTCGTGTTCACAGGTTAATTTGGTTAAAGAAATTTTCTTTTAGTATTTGTGATTCAGAAGTTTTCTGCTTTATAAATTACAAAATAAACAATATTATTAGAATTCAATTAATTAATTTTAATATGACTAAACTAGTAATAGGTTGTAGCTCTAACCATTTTATAATAGCAAAAAGCTTCAAGTTTTGTAATATATGCTATAACTGCTGTTGGGTTTTGCACACTAATAGAAAAAATGGTTCTAAAAAACTTTATCTTCCACAGTTACATTGGTTTTTTATTTAATATGAGCTGGATGAATCTTAAGGTTCAAGTCCAGATCTTCATACAGATTTT
>TARA_B110000483_G_scaffold29377_1_pt1 | contig 14771 bp, 16 predicted proteins | sample TARA_B110000483 | Tara Oceans TARA_B110000483 (sample SAMEA4398176) | marine metagenome | biome: Polar Biome; feature: [SRF] surface water layer (ENVO:00010504); material: water (ENVO:00002006), including particulate matter (ENVO:01000060) such as... | depth 5 m
CCCAAGGTCTTGTACCAAAAAAGAGAATTAAAGTCCTAAGTGAGTGTAAGAGATGTGATTTTGTATACGATGGGGCAGCCTGTCTGAACTGTCAAGTATGAAATATTGTACGGTGACAGGTTCTATGACTAAGGGTCTAAGTATAGAAAGTAATAATCATATGTGTGCAGAGAGACAAATTATAAAACAACTCTATCGAGAATGTTTCAAAAGGGGATATAAGTCTCACCAGTTTTCAGAGTGGGTACACAGAAAGTATGGTCATCTGGTTATTTGTCGTAAAACTGTAGAGGGGGATGCAGTGTCATTGCCTTGTGTTTTATGTAGGAAAGCCATGGAAAGACACGATATTTGTTGGGTAGCCCACGATGGTGAAAAGTGGGTTCATAGTAAAAAAACTGAAAAATTACCACCTTCAATACCAACAGCTAAACAAAAGAGAAATCTAGGTTTTGGGAGTTATAATAAGTCCCAAAGCTGATTCCAAATTATTGTGGGATCTCTGTAAAGGTTTATTTCTTTTTAGTTTTAGAGAACTGTTGTTAGAAGTAGAATTCTTTATTTCATCCATCTTCTTCGTGTTTGAAACAAAGGGTATGAGATTATCAACAAATGGTTTCGATTGAATCTCACACGGTACGATATCTTTATCAATCGTTTGATTTTCCCTAAATTCCTCTATAGTCATTTCGCCCCCAAATTCCTTTAATTTGAATCTATTTGGTGCTGCTTTTACACTTCCTATTTGGTTGTACATCTTTTTGCGCATCATCACAATATTTCCACATATGAGTCCACCTCTACTACACCCATATTTATCGATTGCGAAGGATTTCATACAACTCCAAGAACAAAAATGTCCAAAAGTCGAAAATTTGTTTCGTCGGTCATCATACCTATAAGGTAAGGTCAAGTCGATTCCATCGAATGTGTGACAACACCACCAACACCACATAGAGAATAAAAAATTTACCTCTTTAAGTCCCTTAGATTAAAGTAGATGGTTAAAGAGATACACACTCTTTAAACTAATGATTCTGAGTATAGACGTTGGTATTCGAAATCTGGCAATGTGCCTTCTCGATGAGAATAAGAAGAATCTCGTAACCCAGTGGGATGTCTCAGGTGTACCACCCGAACACAAGGATGGTCTTTATGTATCCCTCCGAGATCACCTCGATGAACGACCGTGGATTTTAGATGCCCAAGTGATTCTAATCGAAAAACAACCTGACCGCAATAAGAAAATGATTTCGGTTATGCACTTTCTCCACTCCTACTTTATAATTAAGTGCCCAAGTGCAGAGACTATACTCTATGATGCCCGTCACAAGATCCCGGATGTGGCTGGACCGGGTAAGGCACAATACAATAAAAGAAAGAAGGTTGCAATTGAGAGATGTGAAGCATTTATTCGCCAAGATGACGTGAATGCCCATTGGATAGATACATTCGTAAAATCTAAGAAAAAAGATGACCTCGCGGATACAGTCATGCAAGCCTTGAGTTTTGTTAACAGGGTTGAAGTCGCATCAGCCTCCTCCAAGAAGAAAAAGAAGTCCACCAAACTTGTTGCACGTCGTCCAAATGAAAATCAAAAAATGACAAAATATTCTAAACCCAACTTAGCATGGATCTATGTAAACAAAGTTGATTGTGAAGTTCTCGAAAACAATAAAAGATTCATGAAAGATTTGAAAAGATATTATAAAAATATAGATGAATTAATTAAAGAAATAAACGGATAGTATTGTACAATGAAAAAAGTTTTGGATCGTGGATTTGTAGAACTCGTCGACCATATGCCCCTAGAGAATCTAGATAAGGCTATCGTCGATGGTGCACGTGTGAGTTATCAAACGGGAACGAAAACAACTCGTGGTGATAGGGGTCTCATTCGCTACCTCGTTCGCAACTGGCATACTTCACCCCTAGAATTGGTAGTATTTAAGTTTCGTATCAAGGCACCCTTATACATTGCGAGACAATGGCTGAGACATAGGACCGCCTCAGTAAATGAGATGTCTGCCCGATACTCGATCGTTGATGAAGAGTATTACGAACCAGATATCCTTCGTGGACAATCCGAAATAAATCACCAGGGATCTGATGGTGTTGTGGACATTGGGGATGCGTTAAGTGAGACCCTCTCTCAACAATATAAGAATGCCTTCAAAGTTTATGAGGAACTCCTAGAGAAGGGTGTCTGTAGGGAACAAGCCCGTGGGGTCTTACCACAATCGACATACACCTCCTTTGTGTGGAAAATGGACCTCCACAATCTCATGCATTTCCTCCAATTACGAATGGATCACCACGCCCAAAAGGAAATCCGTGAGTATGCCACGGCTATTTACGAATTAATTCAGCCCCTAGTACCCCTCTCTATGGAAGCCTTCTTGGACTTTAGGGTTAATGCTATGCAACTCACTGGACCTGAAATAGAAGCTCTAAGTACGGGTAAGGTTATAGAATCTCCAGGTGAGAGAAGGGAGTTTGAGGAAAAATTAACACGGTTAAAAATTAAATGTCCTTAAAAGACAATAACCACAATGTTCGCTATTGCTTCACCAGTGATATTCGCCGCTAACAACAAGAATAAAGGATTCAAGAAATTGAGTAAGAAGATACAAAGAGACAGTGACACTGACGTGGGTAAGATCAAAGAAAAATTCTCTGATATTATCCGGGATGAGCAACGTCGTATGAAGGAGTACCTCAAGGAGCATGATAAGTCTATTAACTTTTACGAAAAGTAAACCACGCTGTACTCGACGAGCTAATATCCTTTTGTAATTTTTTTAATTTTCTCAATGTATATAAATGACAAAGATCGCTAACCTATTCGGATCAGTCAGTGGCCCAATTGAAAAACTTCTCCAACCCCCATCCTTAATTTTTTCGGTTATTGTACTTTACCAAGGTTTGTTCTCTGGTAATGCCGTCCAGATCCCACAACGTTTAAAAGTTCTGTTCGATAACCAAATTTTCCGTTTCATTTCTCTATTTCTAATCACCTTAACGGCATCCAGGGATGTTGAGTACGCCATTTTATCCACCATAATTTTCGTTGCAGTTCTATACGCGTTAAAAACGCCCGCTGAGCGTGAGAAGACTGGACTCATTTAAATTGTGTGTTAAAAGTAGAATGAAGATTCATATTGTAGGATCTGGGCCTACCGGTATGTCCCTAGCTTGGGAGTTTCTCAGGGAAGGTGAACATGAAATAACAATTTACGATAGAAAGATTTCAGCAGGTGGATCTTGGTGGGAACCGGATACAGAGACTCGTGATTTACACGCACATCGTGTAGTGTTTGATCGCGCATTCGTAAATACGAGATCACTGTTTGAAGAGATGGGTATCAAATGGGGTGATATTTTCGTACCCAAAAGTGGCGTCGGTACCTCACGGTATGTCTTGAAGACACTCGGGTTTAGAGACTATATAACCCTCTCATCCCTCCTATTTAATGTTTTTAAAGACCCTGAAAAATACAAATCTATTTCTCTCAAAGATGCAGTTGGAACTCTTTCAGAGAGTGGTAAAACAACACTAGAACATCTACCCCTCATAATGGATGGTGTCACTTGGGGTGTAATGTCAGCATTCGAGTTTGTAAATAATTTAGATCATGTTGGTTTGTCTAAACTCTACACTCAGAAAACTTCAGGTAAGGGTATGTGTGACTCAATGGAAACTGCACTATTAGAGAGGGGTGTTAATTTTTTATTTGGGGTTGAGTTGGATTCTGTAGAATATCGTGAAGATGGATACTCCGCCAAACTCAGTAATGATACGTTCATAAATGATGGTATGTTGTTTTTGTGTGTAGATAATAGCCCAGCTCTCAAACTTTTGGGTGATAACTGGGGTCCGGATGCGGAAAAGAAGGTTCGTTACAGTACGTATGGTGCCTTGAACGTGATTCTTGATTATGAAAAACCAATATATTTGAAGTCTGATCTAGAAATTGCTTGTACAACGGAATGGAATCTACAACCAGTGGTCCTAGAGGATGGTAAGACTGTATCTTGTGTGATATGTGATATTACACCCGAGCTCATGAACACAGATCCAAATATTCTTATACGTGGGGTTATAGACCAATTGAAGGTACCTGAACCAAAAACATCTAGGATTGGGTGGGGTTCTGAATGGAATGGTGAAAAGTGGGAATTCTCACAATCCTCGGGGGTGTTGGGACTCCAGGGACAACTCCCATTTTTTGGTAAATGTCCCAAAGTTGCAATGTGTGGTATGATGTCTCCTAGAAATACACCCTATTCGAGCATCGAGGCATCAGTAGAAGTATCACGAAGCCTAAGTCACCAATTATTTGGGACAAGAAAACCATTCAAACCATTCCTCGTCTCGAGGGTTTCACTATTCCTGATTATAGTACTTATAGTTTTGGTCTTAGTGTACTTTAATAGAAAGAAATGAAGTTTGTAGCTAAAGTGTATGAACCCATGTACGAGTTCAATAGTAAAAAATATATTCGTTTTATAATTCCTCCCAACGTATCTGGAATTATAGAACGAATGCATGCAAATAAATTCCATCTTCTCACGAATCAAAATATTAATAATCCCCTCGATGATACGATTCTCACGGTAAAGGTACCATTCCGTTATAGGAGAGTGATGTGTAAGGTTGAGGGACGCCCTATACAGTCTCTAATAAAGGGTGATGAAGTTGAAATTGAGGTTGATTTCAAGGGTGTTTGGAATGTGGAGAATCACTCAGGGTTTTCTTGGGTCCTCTCTTCCTCGATATTTTCAAGTCCTTGAGGGTCGAAGTCTCTTAATATAAAGAGTAGGCATTTACTCATTTAAAGTTTCACATCTTTAAATAAGTAGATATGACAGTTCTCACCCGAACTGGGTACCTCGTAGACGCGGGACCAATACAGGAAATTAAAAAGGAGCTTACCGTAAGACCTATCGTAAATGGTGATTATGGGTTTCCTCCACCACCTTTCAAGGTTTTCCGACCAGCTAAGAGTGGAGTCTGCGTTCCAAGATTCTATGGAACTGATAAGCTTGGGGAAGCCCAAATTGACAAGCGACCAGAACCAGCAAAATTCAAGGCCAAATTTGTCGGAGAATTACGAGATGCTACACATCAAAATGAAGCACTCGCAGCAGCAATTAAAGCAGGGCATGGTGTACTTTCTCTACCATGTGGTTACGGCAAAACGACGGTATCCTTGGCCATAGCTTGTAAATTGGGGTATCGCACGATGATCGTGGTACATAAACAGTTTTTAGCTGATCAATGGAGAGAGAGGATTCAACAATTTTGCCCAGGTGCAACAATCGGTATAGTCCAGCAGGACAAGAAGGAGGTTGAATGTGATTTTATAATAGCGATGCTACAGTCCCTCTCCCTCAAAGAATACAGCTTTGGTGATTTTGAAAGTATTGGTACATTGATTGTCGATGAGGCACATCACATTTGTGCGAAAGTATTCAGTCAATCTCTCTTCAAAATGTGCCCAAAACATATTTATGGACTCTCAGCGACACCTGAAAGGAAGGATGGACTCACCAAAGTTCTTCACTGGTTTATGGGTCCGACATTCTTTGCAGTAGAACGTAAAAACCAAGAACAGGTTGAGGTGATGACAATCACCTACGATTCCCCAAATTATAAGAATCCCCCACCTTCCATGAGAAATGGTAAAATTTCAATGCCGAATATGATTACACACCTGGTAGAAGATCGACAAAGAAATCAAATGCTGGTACAACTGGTGAAAAAGGCATCAGCTGGTAATCGACAATTATTAGTACTCAGTGATCGTCGGCTCCATTGTGAGTTCTTACATCAATGTTTCCCTAAAACTTCAGGACTTTACATGGGTGGTATGAAAGAAGCAGCTCTCCACGAATCCTCAAAAAAGAAAATCATATTCGCCACATTCAGTCAAGCCCATGAAGGCCTCGATATCCCAACACTCGATACAGTTATCTTATCCACCCCTAAGTCAGACATTCAACAGTCTATCGGGAGAATTATGAGGGAAACGAAGGGTAAGAAGAACAACCCACATATATACGATGTACACGACCCCTGGTCAGTCTTCACTGCAATGTATTACAAGAGAATGAAAGTGTATAGACAAGGTGGATTTAACATCAAAGGGAGAGTTGTTGAGGAAATAAAGGATGACTTCCCTCAGGGAAAGTGTCTGTTTTTATAATCTAAATAATAATTAAATGTCGGGTGCATTAATACAACTCGTATCTAAAGGTGTGCAGGATGTGTATCTAAACAGTGATGAAGGACACTCCTTCTTTCGTATGAAGTTTACTAGACATACAAACTTTTCACAAGCCCCAAAATATATTAAACATCTTTCCGATAAAGATATGTCCATCAAAATCCCTGTATTGGGTGATATATTGACAGGGTTGTGGGTAGAGTCGAGTTCTCTCAATTCTAATGCAAATATCGCATCCAATCTATTCTATAACTCCACACTAGACCTCTTTATCGGTGGTCAGAAAATAGATTCACAGCATTATGATTATTTTGGAGATATATGGCCAAATTACCTAGCTGATACATGGAATAAATCCCAAGAACTTAATAACAAAACTTCGACATCTAACTTTACATTTCTACCCCTACACTTCTTTTTCTGTGATCACAAAGCGTTTTTACCCCTTATAGCGTTACAACACCACGAAGTCGAGATAAGGATAAACTTCGATGAAGCAAATTTAGCTCTTATAACGGCAGATGAGAAAAAGGCTAAGATTTATGGTAATTATGTATACCTAGACACCAATGAGAGGGAGTCATTAATCACGCGACCCCTCGATTTTGTAATTACACAAGTTCAAAGGATAGAATTCCCTCTAACAACAACTATTGATAATACAGTTGCCACAAATGAGAATGTGTGTGACATTTCAGCATTCAACCACCCAGTTAAATCATTATTCTTTGGATTTGGTGCCAATAGTGGTGATTTTGCGAACGATAGGTTTACTTTCAAGAGTGCCGATTTACAAATAAACGGGACACATTTACTTGAACAGATGAGTCCACTCTATTTCCACACAGTACAAAATTATTACAAATCTTCATTTGGGACTTCTGAATTTATCCCAGAAAGTCAAGTGTTGATGTATACACGTTTCTTTGCGTACCACTTCTGCATGAATGCATCAGACTATAACCCCTCAGGTTCTTGTAATTTCAGCCGCCTAGATAACGCCAAACTTACCATTAGGGGTGCCGAGAAGGGTTTGAATAGACCTACTAATCAACCATTGTTTGTGTATGCAGTAAATTACAACATACTTCGAATCAAAGATGGATTAGCCGGAATTTTATTCGGTAGCTAATGTATATATGGGTAGAACTGTTCGTTTCGACCAGATTTTTGTGTCTAATATGGATGCAAATCCCACAGAGCAAGATATACTCACTACAGTACGGAGTATTATCACCGGTGAGATTGAGGCAGATGAAATCGTCGCCACTCGGATGGGTATTGCTAACACATCACCAACAAAGAGTTTTTCGATCGGGGCTGATCTATTTATGGAAAGTGGTCAAGAAGTGATTTTAGATGTTTCTAAAACGGTTAAGGCTGCGAGGATGAACATTACAGATAAAATTGGTGTCAAAACCACAAACCCCGTCCACGATTTCCAAGTTGGTGCAAACCAGGAATTCTTTATCGGTACAGGTAATCGTGATCTTGTAACCGTGAACGGTAATATTCTCACTTCTAATTTAATATTCACAAACCAAATTGAATTGGATGGTAAAGTTACTATAAATAAAAATGATTCGAATGTCATTAAAGTCACCGGGAATACCTTCACAGATAGGGCGACTGCGGGAACATTTCTGAGTGTAGGTAACGAAGTCGATCCAGCCACGGATTCCAATGTGGCTATATTTGAAAATGGTAATGTTATCGTCAAGAATGGTGTACTTAGAATATTTGGAGATACTCAAATGTTCGGTAACTTGGCCATCACTGAAGAGCCCGCATACACGAGTGTAGATAATCTTGTTGTATCAAATGCTGTCATTTTGATGGGTGATGGTAACAATGGAACGTACGACATGGCTGTTCTTATGAAAGATGGGGGAGCTGGGTCATCCAATGTATTTTTGGGGTACACGCATGCCAACGACAGGTTCAATCTTACGAGGACGTTCGGTGGCCCTGAGACTGCTACATTTGATAGTATATTAGATACTTCAAATACAGTGAACCTTCATATATATGGTGAACTGTACACACAAAATAATGTGGGTATCATAAATACCTCCCCCACCCACACCCTCTCTGTGGGTTCCAATTTGTATATCAATGATGTTGCCACATCTTCGAGTAATTTGTTACATGCCAATGGATATGGTTTCTTTGAGGGTTTGAGGATTGGTGATGCGGGTCTAACAGTTGGTAGTCTCATTACATTAGATGCCGACGCCGCCATACCTATGGTGGTCACATCAACAATTCAATCCCACAGTCTTCAAACAACTGGAGCCACCCCAAGTGGTATAGCCAATACAAATCCAACTGATACTCTTTCAATTGGTAATGAATTTTTTGTGAACGTTCACGCCGATGCTGCAAACACCCTAACGGTTTTAGGGAACACTGTCACGAGTCGTCTTATAACACAGTCGATTCGTGTCCAGGATATGATTGAGGTTGATGGTGATTCTGGTATCACCTCAGATGCGAATGTTCTCATCCACGCAGACACAGATGATGGAGATTCCGTCTCAAATGCGGTGGTTATCAAATCTGGACCACTCGTGGCAAACATGAGTGCAATTGAAGTATTTGGTGCTAGAAGTTCGGCAACCCACCAAAATATTAGGATGTATACAAAGAATTCAGAGAGGATACGTGTAGCCTCTACAGGTTATGTAGGTATATCAAATGTTGACCCGAGTCAGTTGTTGACCCTTGGTGGAAACCTTCAAATTAATCACAGTAATGCGGCTATGTTCGGTAATCTCGAGACAAGTATGAAAGTGTATACAGACTCGGCGAACAAGGAGACGAAAGTTGAAAATAGGGTGGCCGATGGTAAGGGTATAAACTTTTATGTGAGTAAAACTGCTTCTATGGGTACCCCAAAATTAACGATATTAGAATCGAGTAATGTTGGTGTGGGTACCGCGACACCACAAGGACGTTTCCACACTTCGGGTGGGACTGTATTCATTAACAATCAGGTTGTTAACCGTGGGCCCGCGAGTCATCTTGGAACACCCCTAGTCGTTACAAATACTGAACCCATTATAAACACAAGTGATTTTAAGAATGTTTTACAATTGACACGTGAAGGTGGTACCAACAGTCAAGATGGTGTTCGTGCTATATTCAAAATGGGAAAGCACACCACGAGTCCAAACACATCAAAATCCCAAATAGATTTAGTGTTAGCGAGTGATAACTACGAAACTGAAAATAATGTGATGACTTGGAGAAGTAATAGGCGCGTGGGTATAGGAACAACTGCACCTGTGAGCCACTTTCATGTCATGTCGAGTGGTATTGGGAATGCCGGAACCAATGGAGTATTAGTACACAATAATGAAAGTCCAAATGGTGATGCTATTGTGGCTGTACGCACGGATAAAACGTCTGGGAATGCATTTACTTCTTTTATTCAAACAAATGACGGAAGTGACCCAGCTGGTTGGTCTATGGGGGTCACCGGGTCACTTGGTGATTTCAGACTCACGAGAAACCCCAATATAATTAACCAATCGGCGTCATCGAAGTTCTTTGTTGGTGGTTCTACGGGTTTTGTGGGTATCGGCACAGATGCACCTAGAGGTAAATTAGAGGTTAATGGTGATGTTGTCGTAGGGAGTAAATTATCGTTCACGGGAAGTATCACAGATGAATTTGGTAATGCATTCATACAAGATAGATTGTACGACAGTGTTCGTGGCAAATCCGAGCTTCTTATATTTAAGGGTAACGATTCTAAAAACATCGCCGGTCCCGATAGAATTCGTTCAGTTGCGGCTGAACACGTTTTCCAAATTTATGACGATGTCAGTGGTCTCACTCCTGGTGAAATTGCGGGTGTCGTAGACTCGAGTGGTTCTACAGCTGTGAGATCACTCACATTAACGAACAATGGTGTGTGCGCTATTGGTGAATTGTCACAATCTGAAATAGACACTCTCGTACCAGGGGGTGCGACACTAGATACCGGTACACGTCTATTTGTGAAAGGTGGTATTCAGTTTGCTGAAAATCAAAAAGTTAAGTTTGGTAAACTCGATGCATATACAGCAGTGGGGGCATCAACTCTCAATATTATTGATAGTTTAGACACCACTGATATTTCATTCAGACAAAACGATAGTGAATACGCTCGTTTTAAAAGTACAGGTCTCATAGGTTTTGGCACCGCCGTCCCAGATACTAATGTACATATATATTCAGCTTTAACCACGAGTGTAGATGTTCTAAAACTTGAAAGTCCTGGTGCGAATAAAAAGACGGGTATCAGTCTAATCACAAATGACCAAAAGGGTGGTTACGTGAGAGGCTTCAGTGACTCCACACATTCAGTGCATGGCACAGTCATAGGAGGTGTAAGTGGTGGAACTGAAGGAGATGGTATTCATGTGATACATACATCAAATGTGGGTATTGGCACTGTAAATCCGAGTGAGCGTTTCACAGTGTATAACAGTAAGGCTCGATTAGAACATTCCTCGGCGAACGCCATGTTGGAGTTCAAAACACCTGGTGGGGTTTCTAATATATATGGGGATGTCACGGGTAATGTTGTTATTGATGCGGTTTTGGATGTAATTATCAATAGCAACGTTGAAATCACAGGTGATCTTGAAATTGATGGTAAGATTGATCTTGGTAACCAAGTAGCCATCGGTTTATCTGGTGCGGATGCGAATACATCTATTCACGTCAATGGTGGTATAATCACAAACTCTGATCACGTTGCATGTAAGCGATACTCCCGCAAATTTACACTTACTTCGGGTAGTGGACAGGATGTACAACTCACATTCGGACCCCAAACATTTTATGCCAAGATTGTCGCTCAATTGAGGGAAACCAGTGATGTCAACAACGTAAGTACCATGATACTTGAAGTACAGGGTGGTACACACGATGGAACCACACCATCCCTCCCAATTGCCATAGGTACTAAAAATATGTTCAGTGGTGTAAATCTGTACCCTTGGAATCCAACAGTCACTACAGGAAAACGATCTATACAAATTCAACCATCTCTAAAGGATACTGGTAGAAACTACGCATACGATATATTTGTGGAAGTTGTATCGGGTGTTGGTGGGGGGCTGACAAAGTTCACCTATAATATCGGTAACTCACCAGCTGTGAACTTGAATAACGGTGATGGTGGTAACAACACCATCGCAACACACACCTATTAAATTTACAACGAAGGGAAACTTCGCGGTAGATCAAATAATTACGCCCTGATGGTATCAGAGACGGCTAAAGCAATGACGCCGACAATAAAAGCCATGACGACGTAGTTCAATTCGGTTTCTTCTAAACCGATTGATGATTTTTCTTCCTCAATTTCAATTTCTGGGACGAACTTCTGTTGCCTGACAGGAGGATTCAAATCCTCCAGTGGGCAATAGGCTATCATTTATATAGTAATTAGAGATTAATTTCCGTCTTCTTTTTCCGTCTAGTTTTTTTAGCTTTAGTAGACTCGACATTCACTTGTCGAACCTCGCCACCGGTAGAGTCACCTGAGATGGAAATGATATCCGATACATCGTCATCATCTTCCTCAGCGATGCTACCCTGGACACCCAAGTTGGTGTTCATAGGGGGAGGGGGTGGCATCGAAATACCACCCATGAGACTCGAGATATCCATACCAGGACCCTTCATCTCATATTGACCGGTGCCACCTACGGGTGCATCGACTGCTGGATCTTGGGGGGAACGATTCGTATTCTGAACAGCGCTCATCATACTCTTGACGAGATCAGGGTTCTGCTTCATCACATCGTTCATATTGGGCATGACAGACTTGAACATACTGTTGGTCAAGTGGAACATCATCGCTGAACCACCCAACATCATAATAAGCTTGACCTCGGGGGCAATGTTGACCTTAGATCTATACTTGACATACAATTCTTCAAAAACACCATCATAATCGTCGACATTCTCCATCACAGACTCAGACCAACCCTCCAGTTGGACTTCAAAGGGGTTGTACCGCTTGTTCAAAAATTCAAGACCGGTCACACACGCCACTAACATTCGTCTGGAAAACCGGACCGATTGTTCAACATCTATGCTGTACGTAATCCTCTTCACCTCTGACCGCAACTCATCGACATTCGAGTAAGCATTTAAACGTTTATTTACAGCAAACCCCTTCTTTTCTAAACGACCGAGTTTATTAACAAGATCAGCCTTTTCCTCGTCAATTGAAGTGTACCCCTTTGAGGGTTTATCCTCATTTTGTTCAGGACCCGCATTCATGCCATCATCGTCATCAAAGAATGTTGCCTCCTCCTCACCGTAATCAATCTCCTCGTCATCCTCGTGATAGACAGGTACCGATTGTTTACTGGGATTAGCAAAGGCGTCCATTGCCTCCTGCTGTACTTGAGCTTGTGGTCTATTGTTTGGTCTAGTGGGTCGTTGAACACGCTGAGGACGGGGAGCTGAAATTTCAATCTCATCCATCAGGGCCTGTTCATCTGCATCCAGTTTCATCACGTTGGGGGATCCCCTATCGATAACAATTTCTTCGTCCATCTACTCTCTAATTGGAAACTAAAAAAATACCTTTAACGCAGTTTATAAAAAATATTAGTCTATTATAAATGTTCAAGCTTAATCAGCAGAACCGCAACGCCCTCATGACCATCGCCGTCCTAATGGTAATCATTTTTGCCCTGAGTGCGAGCAAGAATGTCAGCAACTATCAGCCCAGACCAATTGTTATCAAGACTGTGAACGAAAAATCTATGTTCGATCTCGAGAACAAGGTTGAGTGTGCCCCAGGGATGGGTAAGGAAGGTAGCGCCTACACCAAGGGTCTCACCCCTGGTGGAGTTTGTGGTGCCCAGCAACTCGTATCCGACTACGCTGGGTATGCCATCGAAGATGGAATCGGTGGATCTTTAATCTAAGTTAAATATAAATGTCGATAGTCACATCACTTGCAAATTCAGTTCCTGATCTCAACTACGAATATCATACTATTACTATTGATTCTATCGGAGATGGTACGAGTGCCAACACTTTCACCTGTTATCTCCAGCAACCCTTAAAAAATGTGGTACAGGCTACATTATTGGGTGCACGTATTAGAACAACCAGCGCGACCGAACATTGCTACGTGTCAATTGATGAATTAGACTCTAATTTTTCTGATCACACCTCAAATGTTCTCGATGGACAGGCTTCCATGAGCATTCTTAGGAATTCTTTTGCGAGCCTCGTTTCTGATGCTGGGACAGTAATCAAATACAGAAGTGAATATCCCGTATTTACTCAGTACATTGATCCCATTCGCCGTTTAGATCGGTTCACGGTTACGATCCGTAACCAGGACGGTAACACGATTACTCGAGCAACCGCCGCCGATAAAAATTTTTTAGTCCTCCGATTTATGTGTAGGAAAAGCAATTTGTAATTTTCTTCTTATAAAGTAAACGATGTCAGCTGGTATCACTCAACTTGTAGCCATTGGCGCTCAGGATGAATATATTATGGGGAAACCCGAGATATCGTTTTTTAGTTCAACGTTTAAAAGACATTCTAATTTTTCACAATCCATCGAAAAACAAACGATACATGGGAGTGTGAAAAATAATTCTATGTCGAGTGTTCAGTTCGAAAGAACTGGTGACCTTCTCAGTTATGTGTACTTAACTATGGATGACAATTCGCAGGCTCTCGATAGTCAGCGGTGGGATAACATTATCGAAAAGGTGGAACTCCTAATTGGGGGTTCTGTTGTCGATACCCAAGATTCTATATTCACAGAGAACGTCGCCGTGGATACATTCGCCCAAAACCTCTCTCGGAGTGCAATGGGTACTCACCCAGGTGTGAGTGCTCGATCCTATTTTTACCCCCTTCGCTTTTTCTTCTGTGAAGGACCCCAATGTTCTATACCCCTCGTGGCTCTAAACTATCATAATGTGGAGGTTCGTATTTACTGGGGATCCGCTGTGAATACCAACAATGTCGAACTCTTTGCCAACTACATCTATTTAGATAACGAAGAGAGGGGGAACATTGCTTCCCGGAAACACGATCTTCTCATCACCCAAGTTCAGAAGAATATTCCATCTGGCACAAGGATTCAAGATTTGACGTTTAATCACCCAGTTAAGTATTTAGCCTCTTCTAACACCTCGGCTACGAGTGCCCTCACCTCACCCCAAAATAAGATTAAACTTGCTATAAATGGTATCGACGTAGGGAATTACCGTTTCGGGAAACCCCACTTCATAGATGTGTCACACTACTACCACACCAACTTTGTGGCGTCCCCCGATTTCTTCTTGTACCCATTCTGTCTCTCAACAAGTTCCCTTCAGCCCACCGGTACACTGAATTTCAGTCGCTTAAGTTCAGCCAAGATAATGAGTGAGTCTCTGAATATCAACGATCCTATATATGCCGTAAACTACAACATATTACGGGTTGAGAATGGAATGGCGGGACTTCTGTATGCAAATTAAAATAGCATTCTATATTAAATGGTCAAGAACTTGCCGA
>TARA_B110000483_G_scaffold155757_1_pt1 | contig 14758 bp, 11 predicted proteins | sample TARA_B110000483 | Tara Oceans TARA_B110000483 (sample SAMEA4398176) | marine metagenome | biome: Polar Biome; feature: [SRF] surface water layer (ENVO:00010504); material: water (ENVO:00002006), including particulate matter (ENVO:01000060) such as... | depth 5 m
CCCAACTACACAGCAACAATCGCGGAAGTCTATGTTTGGAAGGACGGGTTTCCAGAGGCTCAGCTATACCCTGAAAAACGCCGCTATTTAGCAGGTGGGGATGTATTAACTGAGGCTGGTATCGACGCAGGCATAGGCCGAGATCTGTTTGTTTCTATGGGCGAGCCTTTGGAAAGTGGCGCATGGGCGGTGCGTATTCAAGTTAAGCCCTTTATACGCTGGACATGGCTTGGCGCTATTTTGATGTCCTTAGGTGCCTTAATTGCCATATTGGATAAGCGTTACAGAAGAATTACCGGCCCTAGGGTCAGCACATCCGAGGCTAGCGAATCCAATATAAGGGCGGCAGAGGCGACGGCATGACTCCGGAAGCGAGTAAAAGGTTTTTAGTTTTTGCGCCTTTGGCCGCATTTGTGTTCCTGTCAGTATTTTTCTACTTTGCCTTGCAACTCCGCGAAATCCGAGGGGGTGATGAACTGACTTCCGCTCTAATCGATCGACCATTTCCCAGCTTCGAGCTAGTGGGATTGGATAATGATATGCATGATCAGTCGGAATTCTCCACTGGGCAGGTTACTCTAGTAAATGTTTGGGGTTCTTGGTGCCCAAGCTGCCGATCTGAGCATCCCTTTTTAACCGAGCTAGTTGAGGTGGGAGTGCCTCTAATTGGTCTGAACTATAAAGACACGCCTGCAGCCGCGAAAGACTGGCTGGACTACTTCGGGGATATATACCAATACCATATTCAGGATCAAGACGGTCGACTAGGTTTGGACTTGGGCGTTTATGGCGCACCAGAAACCTTTATTGTCGACGGTGAAGGCATGATTCGTTACAAACGGGTAGGAGTAGTTGACCAAAGAGTTTGGGATGCCCAGATGAAAGCAGTTTATTTACAATATGGCGGTCAGCTAAATGATTAAGTCCGCACAGTCGATTCTTGGGTCTGGTCTTGGGCTCAGTTTAGTTCTTGGCCTGCTGCTAGCAACTATGGCTACTGGACTTGGCTCTTCATTTGTTTATGGAATCGGCGAAATTCACGATTTTAGCTCAACAGAGTTGCTCGAGCGCTATGAAGATCTGACTGAAGTACTCCGATGTCCTAAATGTCAGAATCAAAATTTGGCAGACTCCGACTCACCAATTTCGGCAGACCTACGCCGTGAGATTTATCTCATGCTGGAAGATGGCCAGGCAGATCAGCAAATCCGGGATTTCTTAGTAGCCCGCTACGGCATTTTTGTACTTTATAACCCGCCTGTCAGTGGCATAACTCTTTGGGTTTGGCTTGTGCCTATAATCTTTGGCTTGAGCGGTTTTCTATTGGTTTGGCGAGTAGTATTACAGGCAAGCAGGCGCCCGGTACCAGAATATAACGAATCGGATTTTGATTCAGAGCAGCTATCAGAGCAGGACGAAAACTTACCATGAGCGGCACCCTGAGCCTTACCCTCTTTTTTGGGCTTTTTACCCTGAGTTTGTTTTTGGCCTTTTGGCCAATCTGGCGCAAAGCGGACCTGGTGAGAAAAAGACTCCTGCTGGTGATATTTCTACTGACTCCAATTGCTTCGGTGCTTCTCTATCAAAGTCTTGGTGCTTACCCGGATTTGATGATCCGCGATGAATATCAGCGCATGAGTGAGTTGGCGATTCAAGGAGGCGATACAGATGAGGCCGATTGGGACGCCTTGCTAGACAAAATCCGTACCAGAGTAGAGCAGAGTGACAAGGCCGAGTACTGGTATTTGTTAGCGGGCAGCTACGAGGAATCCGAACAGTACGATCTAGCATCTGAAGCCTTTGAACTTGCAGCGGAAACCTATGTAGATGACGTTAGCATCTTGTCCCGTTGGGCCGAAAGCGAGTTTATTAATCAGGGATACAACCTGACGCCAAAAGTTGAAGAGATTGCTCAACGCGTACTCAAGCTAGATCAAACTAATGCAGTAGTCCTTGGCTTGCTAGGCATTGCCGCATTTCAAGATGGGCAGCTAGAGCCTGCTATTCAGTTTTGGAATATCGCGCTCTCGGGTCTTCCGCCGATGTCGGAAAATGCTCAGCTTATTCAGGCGAGTATTATCCGTGCGCAACAGATACTTTATGGAGCAGTGGACGGGCAGGTCGGTCAGGCTACAAACACAGCGGTGGTAGATAGCTCTGCTGGAATCGCACTGAATATTCAGTTAGATACCTCTATAGTCGCTGCACCCGAGACTACAGTTTTTGTATTCGCTCGTATTCCGGGATCGCCTATTCCGACGGCAGTTAGCCGATTGACTGTGGAGGATTTGCCGGCACAGATTGTTTTGGACAATTCCATGGTGATGATCCCCGGAACCAATCTGCTGGCATTGCCATCACTGGAAGTAGTTGCGAGGCTTTCATACTCTGGTCAGCCAGCGGCTCAGGCGGGAGATTACGAGGTGATATCAGTTCCAATTGCGCCCGCGGAATTCGATGCTGTGCTGGAACTTAATATATCCTATTTGGTTAATTAGGTGTTGCTAGGAAAATAAAGGTTAGAGACCTATATAAGTACGTACTTTCTTAAGTACAATGGTTTCACTGAATATAAATTCATTCAAATTTAAAGCGGAAACTTTATTGTGCGTTTGAAGTGTATGAAGCTGTCTGGCTTCAAATCTTTTGTTGATCCAACCACAGTTAACTTCCCCTCCGATCTGTGCGGCGTAGTCGGCCCCAACGGCTGCGGAAAATCCAATATTATCGACGCTGTGCGTTGGGTTATGGGCGAGAGCTCAGCAAAGCAATTGCGTGGCGAATCCATCACCGATGTTATTTTCAATGGTTCTGGCGGTCGCAAGCCGGTTGGTCAGGCAAGCATCGAATTGATATTTGATAACGCCGAAGGCCGCATCGGCGGTGAATATGCCGCTTTCGCCGAAATATCTGTTCGCCGTCGTGTTAGTCGCGAAGGCATATCCAATTACTTCTTGAATGGGAGTAAATGTCGCCGCCGCGATGTTATGGACATCTTTTTGGGTACAGGCCTAGGCCCACGCAGCTACTCCATTATTGAGCAGGGTATGATCTCCAATCTGGTAACCGGTAAGCCGGAAGATCTGCGAGTCTATATCGAAGAAGCGGCGGGTATATCCAAATATAAAGAACGCCGTCGTGATACGGAAAACCGGATTAAACGAACCCGCGAAAACCTCGAACGACTTACAGATATTCGAGAAGAGCTAGAGCGCGTTATATCCAGGTTGAATCGTCAAGCAAAGGCGGCCGAACGATACAAAGAATATAAAGGCGAAGAACGCGAACTAAGCCAACAGTTGATTGCCTTGAAGTGGCGCGATATGGACGTCTCAGCAGAGAAACAAAGAGAGCGGATTCGTGGCCAGGATTTGGAACTGGAAAAACTGGTTGCCGACAGTCTTGCTGGCGATACCGGTATTGAACGGTTGCGCGCAGAGTTGGCTCAACAAAATGAAGTATTTGCAGATGTTCAGGGCAAGTACTACAGCGAAGGTGCAGAGATTGCCCGACTCGAGCAGCAATTGGAGCATCAACGTTCAACCAGTAAAAAACTTCTTGAAGATCTGCAGCGTACTCAGGAAAGCGGTACACAGATGCGCGATCACCTTCAGCAAGATAAAAACAAATGTGCAGGTTACGAAGCTGAGATTGCCGAGTTGCATAACCAGGGTGAAAAAGCCACTGCTGAAGCTGAGGAAGCGCATAAGAGCCTGACTAGAATCGAAGCTGAAGTGGCAGACTGGCAGGGTCGTTGGGATACTTTCTCCACCGAGGCTTCAGCAGCTCAGCGCGACGCGGAAGTGCGTCAGTCAAGCATCAAAAATCTTGAAACATCGCTGCAGCAAATACAGGAGCGCCTGTTAAACCTTAAAGAGCTAGCGGTAAGCGATGAAAAGCTACAGGGCTTAAAATCTGAGCTAGACGAATTAGAAGCGCAAAAGAATCAGCTTGATGCCTCTTTAGCCGAAAAACGACAGCAAGAAGTCGACCGTGCCGCGCAAGTGCAAAATCAACGGCAGACAGAGCAGGATAGTCAGGACAAGCTAAATAAGGTTCGCCAGAGCTTGAGTGTTGATCAGGGCAGGTATGATTCCCTTATCGAGCTCTATGAAGCGGCATTAGGTCGAAGTGAAATGTCTTCTGACTCCTGGTTGCAGCAAAACTCTTTGACAAATAATCAAATATTGGCGGACCAGTTAAACGTTGAAAAAGGCTGGGAAAACGCCGTCGAAATGGTATTGGAACCCTTCATATCCTCTTTGAGTGTTTCGGGGTTGTCCCAATACGAAAAGGCGCTTGTATCCTTTGGTGGAGATACCGTTTCTTTAATCGAATCGAATATTAGCCCTGTCAATATAGATGCGTCTTCCTTGGCGGCTAAAGTTGATAGTCCAGCGGCACAGAAGTTATTAAACAAGATCAAAACCGCAACTTCCTTAGATCAGGCCCTCTCCATGAGGACCTCGCTATCTGAAGGAGAGTCGGTAATTACCTCTGACGGACTTTGGTTTGGGCAGGGCTGGTGCCGTGTTCGCCCATCAAGCGCAAAAGATCCTGGTGTACTTAGCCGCAAGTCTGAAATCGGCGATCTTAGTACGGGGCTGGTTGCGCTGAATAAAGATGAGACAGAGTTGGCGCTAGAGGTCGCATCGGCTCGTGCGGCTCTATCCGATAACGAGCGTAACTTGAAAGAAATTCGCGAGGCCTTGTCGGAAAATGCATTGCACGCCAATAAGGCGTCCACAGAATACTCAGGGGCTAAAAGTAAATACGATCAAATACTGCACACCCGTGATTCTCAGCTGCAAGATATAGCCACCACAGAAGCTCGAATGTCCGAAGATGAGGCTACTCTCAAGCGGACTCGGACTGACCTCGCTGCCGGCATTGAAACGATGGATGAACTTAATCGCTACCGCAACGTTCTCCAACAAGAGCGTCAAGCACAGCAAGAAGCCTTGTCTCAGGCGAGAAGTAAAGATCAACAGTCGCAGCAGAGTGCACAACAGCTGCAACTTAGAGAACAGATCGTTAAAACCCAGCTAACCGCTGTTCTAAAGGCTATAGGCCGGCTGGAGCGGCAACTAGAGCAGGTACACGAGCAGGAGTCGAGCCTGAAACAAGCAGCGAAAACTGATGACAGCCCCGTTAAAGAGATGCAGTCTCAGTTTAATCAGAAAGTAGATAAGCGGTTAGAGACTGAAAAAGCGCTGACGAAAGTTCGTGCATTGGTTCAGAATAAGGAGTCTGAATTACAAGAGTTTGATCGCAGCAAGCAATCGTTGCAGCAGATAATTCAGGAACAGCGGGAAATTCTCCAGCAGAATAAGCTGGATGCTCAAGAAATTATTACCAGATGCAAAACCATGGCGGAACAGCTAGAAGATATTACTCCTGCTGAGCTTCTAGAGAAGTTGCCTGAGGATGCACGGCAAGATATTTGGGAAGAACAGCTAGGTGCATTGCAAACCCGGATTAATCGACTTGGCCCAATCAATCTAGCGGCGATCGATGAATATAAGGAAGAATCTGAACGCAAAAGCTATCTCGATGCACAGAATGACGAATTGGAAAAAGCGCTCTCGACTTTAGAAAGTGCAATTCGCAAAATCGATAAGGAAACCCGCACCCGCTTTAAAGAGACCTACGATAAAATTAACTCCGGATTCAAAACTTTGTTTCCGCAGCTATTTGGCGGCGGCCACGCCTACCTTGATTTGACCGAAGACGATCTTCTTGAAACCGGTATTTCTATTATGGCTCGGCCTCCGGGCAAGAGAAATGCGACTATTCAATTATTGTCTGGCGGCGAGAAAGCCTTAACAGCCATAGCCTTGGTGTTTGCAATATTCCAGCTGAATCCAGCGCCTTTTTGCATGCTAGATGAAGTCGATGCTCCTCTGGATGACGCTAACGTCGAACGTTTTGCTGCTCTGCTCAAAACCATGTCCCAGCAAGTGCAATTTATCTTCATTACGCATAACAAGGTGACTATGGAAATGGCAGATCACCTAATGGGCGTAACCATGCATGAAGCCGGCGTTTCCAGGTTGGTTAGCGTGGATGTTAATAAAGCTGTTGAACTTGTTGGCGCCTAAGGATGAATAGTCTGCAAATACTCTTAGCGCTTATTACCTTGATCGCCGCCGTTGCTGCAGTAATCTGGGGACTGAAGCGATATCGTTATTTGAAATATGCGCGCATCAAAACCCGATTGCGTTACCAGGCCTCAGGTGACGAAAATTTTGAAGAAGATTTTCGCAGCGAACTACCCGGCGGTAGTTCTCGCCTGGTAGGACATCGTGATCCTGATGATATTAATACCGTGAATAACCGCATTAGAGAGCAGGCTGAGGCAAATAAACCAAAGCTACGCAGTCCGTCTGAACAAGGTGCTTTCGATCTTGGTGCTGAGCAGGACCAAGGTAAGGATCCACATATTCCCGTGCTGTTAGATCCAACTGGAGAAGTTGGCAGTCCGGCCCCGGGGGAGAAATTACTTACAGGACCAATAGTCGCAGAAGAGCCAGAACCAGAATTAGAACTAGAACTAGAGCCTGAGCCTGAGCCAGAAACAGCAACAGCAACAGCAACAGAGCCCTTAGCTGCCAGGCAGGAAAAGGTTGATCACAGTATTTTATTTAGTGATCCGGAAACTACTGAAAAGTATCCACGGGGCCATGAAAGAATTGCTCCAATTGAACAAAATATTGAGCCAGGGGTAACGGAGGAAGAGAATATAGCTCTTGAGCTTCAAGAATCATCTATTGATGAAGAAGTTCTTGAACCTGAGCAAGCACCGGCCGCTCCAGATGAAGTAATTATTATTAATCTGATGTGTACAGAGCACGGAGAAGAATTTCTTGGCACAGAGCTAAAATCTGCTTTGGAATCTCAGGGGCTGAAACACGGAAATATGGATATATTCAATTTTGATACGGGCATCGGCAGCGAGACCATTCAATTTGGCGCAGCAAATATATTGAACCCTGGCACCTTTCCCGCGGAGAAACTGGAATATTTCTACACGCCGGGCATTTGCTTCTTCATGACCATGACCCGCGGCGTATCAAACCTGCAAGCTTTTAATCAATTGCTTTCTGCAGCGCGTGGTGTGGCTTCAAGGCTCGGCGGAGAATTGAAGGATCAGGAGCGTAATTATCTTACGCACCAACGTGTTGAGGAGATTCGAACTCGAATGGGCGATTTTCAGCGCGAAAACCTTCCAGGATAAGATTGATTAATGAGCAGCGCTGATCTGGAAAAGGAAGCAGAACAACTTCGAAAAGAGCTTCAATCACACAACCAACGCTATTATCAGCAGGATGCTCCAAGTATCACCGACGTCGAATACGACCTCCTAATGCGTCGGTTACAAGAAATTGAAAACCACAATCCCGCGCTAATAACTTCGGATTCTCCCACCCAGCGAGTCGGTTCTGAACCTTCCAGAGAATTCAAACAAATTACCCATCGTATGCCGATGTTGTCGTTGGACAATGCCTTTGATGATGGTGAGGTCTCGGCTTTTATAGATCGACTTTGCTCGCGTCTCAAAACCGATGAGCAGCCGGAGTTGGTGGCAGAGCCTAAATTGGATGGCATCGCTGTAAGTCTGATGTATCGCAAAGGCGTACTTGAATACGCAGCGACTCGAGGTGACGGTAAGAGTGGGGAAGATATAACCGCTAATGTTAGGACTATTAGTTCAATCCCTCTTAAGCTTCGGGATGCTGGAGTGCCTGAATTATTGGAAGTACGCGGCGAAATATTTATGCCTTTGCCGGGGTTTGAGGCCTACAACAAGAAAGCTTTGGTTGAGGGTACTAAACCTTTGGTGAATCCACGTAACGCTGCTGCAGGCAGTTTGCGTCAATTGGACTCCAGTATTACTGCTTCTAGACCATTGATGATGATGGCCTATAGCCTCGGTTATGTTGACGGGGGTTCGCTAACCATTGATGGCGTTCATGCAACCACACATTTTCAGGTACTGCATCGTTTGGGCGAGCTAGGTTTTGCTATAAACCCACTGGTTGCGTCTGTAACTGGTTCAGAAGCCTGCAAATCTTACTATCAAAACATTGCTTTAAAGAGAGAGTCTTTAAATTACGATATAGATGGCATTGTCTACAAAGTTAACTCTTTCGAGCTGCAGGCAGCGCTAGGTTTTGTTTCGCGCGCACCGCGCTGGGCAATTGCCAGAAAATTCCCGGCTCAGGAAAAAAGCACAAAGCTGCTTAATGTTGATTTTCAAGTGGGTCGCACCGGTGCCATAACGCCGGTAGCCAGGTTGGAACCAGTATTTGTAGGCGGCGTAACCATTAGCAATGCCACCTTACATAACCGAGATGAAATCGCCCGTTTGGGCGTAAAAATTGGCGATGAAGTCATAGTGCGCAGGGCAGGCGATGTTATCCCAAAAGTTGTTGCGGTCAGCAAAGCTGGAGGTACGGCAAATATAGAGTTTCCTGATAGTTGCCCGGTTTGTAATTCTAATGTTGAGCAAATTGAAGGCGAAGTAGTATCCAGATGTACTGGCGGTCTTGTTTGTTCCGCTCAGCGCATTGAGGCGCTGCGCCATTTTGTATCTCGAAAAGCGATGGATATCGACGGCCTCGGTAATAAGTTAATCGAGCAGATGGTTTTAGAAGAGCCACCTGTACTGCGTTCTCCAGCGGATATATATAGCCTGGAAGTTTCAGAAGTCGCCAAGTTAGAACGTATGGCGGATAAATCCGCTAGCAATCTAATTGCCGCAATCGAAGTATCCAAAAATACCAGCTTGCCACGCTTTATTTATGCTCTGGGCATTCGCGAGGTGGGAGAGGCAACGGCGCTGGCTTTGGCCCATCATTTTGGTAATTTACAGGATTGCCAAAAGGCCAGCTTGGATGAACTAGTAGAGGTGCCCGATGTCGGACCCATAGTGGCTGGGTATCTGCGGGGGTTTTTCGATAACGAAGATAATCTAGCAGTAATTGAACAATTGTTGGCCAGCGGAATTAACTGGCCAAACATCGAAAAATCTTCAATTGATATGCCTCTCTTCGGTAATATTTATGTATTAACCGGGAGTTTGGAGAGTTTCACTCGAGATGAAGCTGGCAGGCAGCTACAAGCTTTGGGTGCTAAGGTCTCTGGTTCAGTCTCGGAAAAAACTAGCTCACTTGTTGCTGGACCGGGTGCTGGTTCGAAATTAACCAAGGCCGAAAAACTGGGTATACCGATATTATCGGAACAAGATCTTTTGAATTTATTGGAGAATTATTCAACCTGATGACACAATTTCACTTGTTACACTTCAAAGCTTTGATTCTGACAGCGATGTTGCTGGGAGGTTGTGCCTTTGGTCCACCGGAAAACCCCGACAATATCTGCGATATTTTTGATGATAAGTGGGGCTGGCACGGAGATGCGAAAGACGCCGAAAAACGTTGGGGCGCTTCGATTCCCATAATGATGGCAATTATGTATCAGGAGTCTTCCTTTGTGGACGACGCCAAACCGCCCCGCGTGCGTATTCTTGGCCTTCCTATGTGGTGGCGCCAAAGCAGTTCTTATGGCTATTCTCAGGCAAAGGATGAAACGTGGCGCTGGTATGAGCAAAGTGCTGGTCGAAATGGCGATAGAGACGATTTTGATGACGCTATCGACTTTATCGGCTGGTACAACAAAATGAGCGGTGAGCTCAGCTCCATAAGCGGTACTGATGCCTCTTCTTTGTACTTGGCCTACCACGAGGGCCACGGAGGCTTTAATTCCGGCAGTTACCGCAGCAAGGATTGGTTGCTCGCGGTAGCAACAAGAGTTCAAGAGCGTGCCAGTAGGTACGCAGCTCAATATGAGCGATGTGACTAATCACTTTTAACAGGAATTAATCTAAACAGTTAAGTTATTGGATTTGTCTTATGATTTTCCGCAGGATTACCCGAGGTAGACCAGTGACCACCGCCTTAGTGGCTGGCGGCTTATTGGTAGCAATTGCAGTTTACGGTTGGGGCGTGCCCTGGGCCAAAGTTGCCGAAGCTACATGGATCAGTTTTTTACTGGTGGCTTTGTTAATTATTCCGGCCGCACTAGCTACATTAGTTATTGTGCTAATTAGGCATTATAAAAATAAAAGAGAGGATTAAATTGAAATATCTTATAACGCTAGGCCTGAGTCTTTGCTTGGCAACTACATTTGCTCAAGCACAATACGCCGATAGCATTGAGATTCCCTATACCAGATACACCCTGAACAACGGTCTCACCCTTTTAGTGCATGAAGATAACAAAGCTCCTATTGTTGCGGTAAATGTCTGGTATCACGTAGGCTCGAAAAACGAGCGCCCAGGAATCACAGGTTTCGCCCATCTTTTTGAACATCTAATGTTTAACGGTTCGGAAAATTATGACGGCGAATGGTTTCTGCCACTACAGCAGGCAGGCGGCACCGATCTAAACGGTACCACTTGGTTTGACCGAACTAACTATTTTCAAACAGTACCCACTCCTGCCCTGGATCGAGTTCTGTGGATGGAATCTGACCGCATGGGCCATATGCTTGGCGCCATTACTCAGGAAAAACTTGACGAACAGAGAGCGGTTGTGAAAAACGAAAAACGCCAGGGCGATAACCGAGCCTATGGCGGGTCGGAATATCTGCAACTTGCTGCTATGTATCCGGAAGGACATCCATACCGGTGGTCAACTATCGGCTCAATGGAAGACTTAGACGCCGCTTCATTAGATGACGTAAAAGAGTGGTTTGAGACCTATTACGGAGCAAGCAACGCCGTATTGGTAGTTGCCGGTGATGTTGACCCGGAGCAGGTATTTGCACGAGTGAATCATTATTTTAGCGACATTCCGGCGGGGCCACCTCTTAGTCGTGCTGAGGTCTGGATTGCCAAGCGGAATGAAAGCACCAGAGATGTAATGGTTGATGACGTACCTCAGGCTCGACTGACCAAAGTATGGAATACGCCCGAATTTGGAGCTGTAGACACTATACACCTGGAAATTGCCGGTGCGATATTGGGCGGTGGGAAAAACAGCCGGCTCTATACCCGCTTGGTATATGAAGACCAAATTGCTACCAGCGTATCTGCAAGCCAGTCCGGCTTTGAAATCGCCGGTATGTTTGAAATGGAAGCTTACGCAAAAGAGGGCGTTGATCTAGCCACAATCGAAACTGCGATCAATGAAGAACTGCAGCGATTTTTAGATGATGGTCCTACAAGAAACGAACTTGAAAGAGTAAAAGCCTCATACTTCTCCGGCATGATTAGGGGATTGGAAAAAGTAGGCGGCTTCAGCGGGAAATCGCAACTCTTGGCTACCTTTGAAACCTATATGGGCGACGCCTCTGCCTTTGGGGAAGACTTACGTTTATGGGACACAGCTACTAGCAGACAGGTGAGAGATGCTGCCCGTACTTGGTTGTCTAGTGGGGACTATAATCTTGAAGTACACCCACAACCTGACTATCAAACCGCCGAGACTGGCGCTGATCGATCAGAGCTCCCCGGTGTTGGCGAAGCTCCGCCTCTGGAGTTTCCGGAAATTGAAACTTTTGAATTAGAAAATGGTATTCCAGTTCTGCTAGTGGAAAGAGGCACCTTGCCCTTGGTTGGAATGACCATGATCTTTGATGCGGGTTATGCCGCCGATACTGGCAAAATATTGGGCACCGCCGGATTAACCGGAGGAATGCTTGATGAAGGCACCGATAAGTACGATGCACTCGAATTGGCGGATCTAGAAGAACGTTTGGGAGCTAGTATTGGCGTTGGCTCATCCTTAGACAATACTCGAGTAACTCTATCTGCACTGGTAGCGAACCTCCGGGATTCAATTGATCTCTACGCAGAGATTATTCGTAATCCAAGTTTCCCCGAGGCTGACCTAGAGCGTGTGCGTATAAGCGCATTAGCTGGCATAGCCCGTGAAAAAGCAGATCCGCAGCAGCTGGCTTTAAGAAACTTACCGCCTTTGCTCTACCCAGAAGGGCATCCCTATGGGATACCACTTACGGGCTCGGGAACTGAAGAATCCATTAATAGTATTCAACGTACTGACCTGATAGATTTCTACAATAGCTGGATTCGTCCTGATAACGCTACATTGGTGGTTGTTGGATCTTTGAGTCGAGATGAAATTCAACCTGAACTAGAAAGAGCCTTTGGATATTGGCAGCCGCCAGCAGTGCCGCTAGGCAGCAAAGAATTGCCGTTAGAAGGTGTGACCGCAGATGCCGGAATTATCTATCTACTAGACAAGCCCGGAGCGCCGCAATCCATGATTATTGGGGGGCAACTGATGCCCGCGACTAACTGGAATCAAACGGAAGTGCTGGATATGGCAACCACTGCTTTAGGCGGTAATTTTAATGCTCGCTTAAATATGAATTTGCGCGAAGATAAAGGCTGGGCCTACGGCGCATATTCCTATCTACCGGACGCTCGCGCCCAGCGGCCTCTTATCTATTATGCGCCGGTTCAGTCCGATAAAACACTAGAATCTATGTTGGAGATATTCCGCGAAGTAGAGGAATACACAACTACCAACCCAATTACTCAGGAAGAGCTGGACAGAAACCGCGAGGGTTCATTGCGCAGCCTGCCGGGCCGCCTGGAGACGGCGGGTGCTGTGCGAGGTTATATCTTGGACTTGGTTAGCTATAACCGTCCTTTAGATTATTTCGATACTTCCCAAGAACAGCTTCGCAGTATGCAGGTTGAAGAGATTTCTGCCGTAGCTGCAGATCAAATATTACCGGAAAATACGATCTGGTTGATTGTTGGTGATCTATCAGAGATAGAGCAGCCGCTAAGAGATTCGGGTATCGCTGAAATACGTATTTTTGAGGAGTGAGTCCTCCTAAGTCTCCAGTTAGGCATCAGCACTTTATCTTTGCCTGTAAAAATCCATTAAAGCTTGCCAAATAGTATCGTTGGAAAAGCTTGGCTCTGTTCTTGTTGTTTATCGGACTAGTGGCTCTGGACTTCAATCTGGTGCAATCTTTGCTGTCTCGATGGGCTGTTTTCTAAACGCCGTTGAATGCTACCAGCGCAGCGGTAACTGCCACATTTAGAGATTCAACGCCTCGAAACATTGGAATAGCGACTCGCTGATTAGCCATTTTTTTTATCTCCCGAGATACTCCCTCTGTTTCATTACCCAACACATAGACAATTCTGCTTGCGCTAGCGAGAGCGGCAAAATGTGCACTGGCGTTTGAGTCGAGAACACAAATTTCTGTCCCCAGTTTTTGGAGCTGTTTCAAACTTTCTTCGAGCTTTTCTAATCGAATCAGCGGAGCCTTGAATAAAGTTCCAGCACTTGCTTTGATAACCAAAGCCGAGATCTTGGGAGTGTCCCTTTTGCTAATAAGTAATCCGTCGCAAGGGCTTGCTGCCACAGAACGAATAATCATGCCCAGGTTTTGTGGGTTGGTTATACCGTCCAGTGCAATTAATCGGAATTTATCCGGTGGCGAGGCCAAGAAGTCTTCCAGCCGCTGGTGATCCGGGCATCTAACATCTAGTGCTACGCCCTGATCTTGCTTGGCATTCTTTGAAATCCGGGCAAGAGATGCCGGATCGTGGATTCGTATCTCAACATTGCGTTTTTTCGCCCAGCTTTGAATCTCGTCGAGAATAGCTGCCGAACGGTTATTCTTAGAGATATGTAGGCGTTCAGGTTGTAGTGCAGAATCGGCAATAGCCTCTAAAACAGGCTTTCTACCGAACAGAGTCAATAGCTGATCAAGCTGAGCTTTTTTAGCCCTATAGGCTTCGGAATCTTTCATTTTAGAGCCTATCTGCAAAGTTGTTTCTGACTAGAGACTGAAGATAACCACTCGCGAGTAATCATGCTGGTTTGATCCATATCATTGTGCAGATTTAGCGGAGATACCATATTAGCTTCAACGCTCCTAATTAGAAACGGTCGAATCACTCAACCATCAAGTTCTAAGAATATAGTATGAGTTTTTTTAATAAACTAGTAATTCGGAGTGCTTTATTCAGCGCTTTGCTTTTACTTATTCTGCCGACCCAGTCGACGGCACTGGGGCGAACATACACAGATAGAGGGCGTAATAGAGCGCAATTTGAAGGTAATCGATCACAACGATGTGCACCTCTTGACCAGAGAGTGCAGACACTTCCCTCGGCGAATGAAGCTATTCAAGTGGGTCGGGATAACTACCATTACTCGAAGAACAATTTTTATCGCCGGAATAATCAAGGAGTCTTTGTTGTAATAACTGCTCCCTTGTTTTCAAGGGTTTGTCAGCTACCCAGTAATCGTATTAGGTTCCTTATCGGGTCTCCGCGCTATTTCTACGCAAACTATACCTGCTACTTATGCGATTCTAACCGGCCAGACTATCTAGTGGTGGAGGAACCAGAGGGCGCTGAAACTGAGGTTGTTGCAGCAAGCGAAACACAGGTGAGCTCTGTATTTATGCTGCTGAAGGGCAACCTGATGAGCAGCGAGGTAGGGATCGTTACGACTGCTATTTGTGGGCCTCTGATCAAACCGATTTCGATCCCAGCCAGACCAACCAAAATTCTGAATTAGCCAGCGACTACAGGCAGGCTATTTCAGTATGTCTCGAAGGCTGCGGTTATACGGTCAAATAGGAGAACATATGAATTTTATAAACCAATATTATTTGTTAGATATTTGCTGACTATTCTCTTTTTTTGTAGCTGGCTTGGCCATTACTCAGGATCTATGTGTTTATCCAGCGCAAGGGCAA
>TARA_B110000483_G_scaffold5942_1_pt1 | contig 14748 bp, 18 predicted proteins | sample TARA_B110000483 | Tara Oceans TARA_B110000483 (sample SAMEA4398176) | marine metagenome | biome: Polar Biome; feature: [SRF] surface water layer (ENVO:00010504); material: water (ENVO:00002006), including particulate matter (ENVO:01000060) such as... | depth 5 m
TTCTTCTTCATATCAGATTCTTCTTTAGGTACACAGTTAGGCACCTGTTTGCCGTTTTTAGTTTTCATACCGACTTGTTTGTGGGTCTCCCAACAAGCTTCTTCAAGCTTTTCAACATCAGTTAACCATTTGCGTAGTTTCTTACCATCAGTCATTTCAATGATGAGATAGTTAGAACCAAGCATTACTACAGTACCAACTTCATCAGATTCTTTAATAGCTACTGTATCACCCTTTTCGAATAACTCTCCTTGGATGTATGCTTCACGCTCTTCGGATACTGTTTGCAATTGAAGATGTTGACGGTGATCGTGAGATTCTTTAAGTCCCATACCTTTACGAACATCGTTGAATAATGCTTGACCGTCTTTGAATCCTTTAGGAATACCTTTAGAGAAAGCAGCAAGATCATTGGCTGATGCGTATGCACGCAACTTAGAGGCAGACATACCAGAAGCACCATCAGAATCAGGATCTCTTTCGCCAGCAGAAATAATGTTTACTCCGCCTTCAAAGTTATAGAAACCGTGACGGCCTTTAACACCATTATACTTGTTTAAAGTTGATTCATATTCTGCAACACGATCAGACCCTGCAACCAAGTTTACTCTGTTAAAGCCTTCATCATAAAGCTTTGTCATTAAGTCAAACATGGTTCTAATATTTTTGTCATAGATCATCGCACGAGCGTGACGCGGGAACATCTTACGTAGATATTTTACCTTTGTCTTATAATCAAGCGGATCTTTATAATAGCCATCTTTATCTTTTTGATTCTGATGTGTCTGAGAGGAATAAATTCGGTACGCACTATTACGCGCTACCTTTTGTACGGCAGTAAATAATTTTTCATGGCCGATAGTAGGGGCATTATAACGGCCCCATGCAACGGTTATTTCTTTAGTAGCTTCTGTGACATATTCACCGAAAGACTTAAATGACATAGAATTATGCTCCAGGCTTCTTCTGAAGTTTTGCTCTGTCTTTAAGTCGTACGGTCTTAAGTAACTTCTTGGCCATTGTTTTGATCTGACCTTTCTTCTTAGCCAAACGATCTTCAATGCCTTTACGTGCGGCATACGATAGATCAGACTTATCTTTGTCTTTTAAGATCTTCTTAACCATTGCGGTACGTGCAGCTTTTTCAGCACGCTTTTGAAGTTTTTCAGGTGAGGCTAGCTTACGTGCAGCACGCTTACGACCCATAGCAATCTTAGCTTTGTTGCGGCGCATTGATTGCTTAAGCTTCATACGTTGTTGTACGTTCAAAGCTTCTTGCATATCCGTGGATTCAACTGTAATATTTCCACCCTTTAGCAAGTTGTTCGCAGTAAGGATTTTATCGATGGAAACACGTGTGTCTCTTTGTACTTTACTCTTTAACTTATTGATAGCTAGAACAGCATTATCACGTATCTTTAAAGATGAATTTTTAAACATCGAATTTAGTAGCTTAGAGATTTGATTGATTGCATTTTGATCTAGACCAGATTTAAGCTTGCCAACTTCCTTGGCTGCCTTCTGAAAGTCTACTGCTCTAATATAAGCTTCATCAATATCTACTGATTCGTTGAAGGCCGCTTTGACCTTTGCAGAACCATACTTAGCAACAAGGATGTCACTAATCATACCTTCTTTATCAATACCTTTAGTATCGTATATTTTATGAGCACGCGATACTAATGACTTAATAACTGCTGTCTTAGATTTTTTAAGCTCTTTATATTCAGCTTTAATCTTGTCTGTATTTTCTTGCATTTTTCTTTTCCCATTAGGAGTGAGATTATTTTTCCCAGCCTTTAATAACATCAGAGGAGAAATTGTTATAGCTGAACTCCAAGCGATCAACTAATTTAACTGCTCCACCTTTTAACTTATCGATAGCAACAAAACCTTCAACGCCTGTTACTTTAAATCCTGATTTAGTTTTAATAAAGGTATCAATACTATTTACTTTATTAAGCTTATTTATAATAACTAATTTCGCTACTACGATAGCATTCTGCAAATCAAAGATAGCTTTAAGGTTAGCTTTGTTACCTGCAGAGAAGAACTTAAGTATGTCATCTCTCTTAGCAAACTTGCGATCTTTAGCAACAGGTGTCTTTAATTTTGCGGCTTCTCTTTCAAACCGATCTTCGATCCATCTGATGAGTCCTGCAACATGCTTAGTTGTGTTTGTGACTAACTCTCCTCGTCTTGTGAACGAGTTATTATATGTTTCTATGAGTCCTGACAATTCTTCGTTTTTAGAAAGATCATTGAGTGCAGTTCCTTTAATCTTACTAAAGATCTTGCCGGCATTACTAAGAGCCAGGGTAACTTCGTCTGTATCTTTCTTTGTAAGTGTAGCAGTTCCAGATAGATCTCTGAGGTTAGCATCCTGCAACCACACTGATGGCGTCTTCTTAAACGAAGAAGCTTTAACATTAAAGGAGGCTCGCATAGTTTCAAACGTTTTGCCAGTGTAAGAAGTGTGGACAACAATACCCATTTTAGCTTTACGTAAAGTTTTGGCTTCCGGAGAATCAGCACGCACTGCATACACAATAGTATTAGGATGGAAAGTAAAATACTTAACACCGTCAATAGTCTCAGTATTGAGATCATCTGACGTGAACATTAAGTCACCTTGTATAACTCCGGTGATACCTATTTTACTTAGTTCATCATATGAGACCTTAAGTTTAGTTGCTAAGTCTCCAGAAGTATCTTCATCAATATCTGCATGGGACTTATATACCTTAGGGTTCTTATTAAAGATGCCTTTCTTCGCAACAAAGAATTTACCATCAGAAGGATCAATGCCAGCAAATACCGCAGGTGCACCATCCCATTTAACCGTTACATCTGTTGTACTTTTAGAACTACCTGCTAACATGTCACGCATAGATCTTAATGCTTGTATTGCTTCACGCGCACCAGATACTCCACCATAGATCACACGATCCTCAATATGAGTCATGTGTGTATTCTTACTCGATGTAGCCTCAGTGATGAGGTGTGATTTAAAGTTTATCATTAATTTCTACTTTGTTTTAAAATCGCACATCATACGTGTAGGATAACCGTCTGTACCCTGCGTATCGCGAATATTAATTTTAAAGATATAAGACGCTGATTCGAATTCAACATCAATGCGCTTACCTTTTCCTTTTTTACCACCATAATACACAGTAATTCCAGATGTAATCATAGCAGCTTTTTTCATTGCTCTTTCATCCATATGTTTAGATACTATTTTAGCACTCATCTTATGGATAATATGATAGTTGTGACCTATACCTGATTGTAACAATTTACCTATAGCGAGCTTATCATAGTTTGCTCTACGATCAATCTTATCTCTTGTACTTATTTTATCTTCATTGAATACTTGACAAAACTTAATAGGATCTATACCAAACATCTTAAGTAGCTTTAATCCGTCTGTATTTGTAATAGTTCCAGATTTAATCTCACTCGTTGTTAGTTTTGTTTTAACACCAACGTTAAAGAAAGTAGTTGTACCACCAAGTTTAAGACTTAAGAAGATTTTCTGAGTATCTGTTGTTAAAGTAATATCAGTAACAGATTGACCAACATCAAAACCAGATCCTTTTGGATTCTTTAGAATAATATTAGGTCCAAACTCAATAGGACGTTTAGTATTTTCAGCACCTTCAACACTAATATCTAGGGTTTTAGATTTACTAATAGCATATGTTTTATCAAGATCAAGTATTGCTGCTTCTAGTTTCTTATCTGTTACAGGTTCTCCATCCCACCATGCTTGCATAGCTTTAGCAAAGATACCTTCAAATAAGTTACCTCTGTTGTTAGAGCCACGATTACCAGAAGAACCATCGCCAAATTTTAATTTAATTCTTTTGAGGTCTGCACCTCTCATAACGTCAGGAATATCAACTATACCTTTAAGACTACGACTGATATTAATATGATTTTGTTTCTTTAGATCTATATTAATTGGAGGTATCTTTGAACCTGAGGATTTGCCTTTAAGATATGTGAACAGTTTGCCAATTTCTTCCTTAGCCTCAGGACTAAAATCTGTTAAAGTTTTATCGATTTCTTCTACTGATTTTGGAAAGAAATTATACATCTCGTTGAGAAATCCTTTAAAAGTAATCATTAAATAGTCCATATGTGTATTATTAATACTATTTATACAAAAAAGAAAACCCGCGTATAGCGAGTTTTAAAAGGGTGTATCAATACTATTCTTCCAAGTATTTACCTGTCTTATACATTTCTTTCTTTCTGTCTTTATAGACACGGCTTTTGAAGACCGGTGTCCGGACAGCGTGAAGAACTTTATTTTTAATTGCCTTTCTTTTCATAGTATCTCTGTAAAACATTCTAGTGCTAGCTGCTTCTCCATTCTAAATGCTTCTCTTTCCCATGGCTGTTCACTATACTTAGTGTATATACCATACATTGTCTTTTTCCACTGTATTCTTCCATGGTTCTTATGGACCATTTCTTTACGATAGTACTGCTTAAGGTGCGTAAGCTCATGACATAACGTTGTTACTGTGTCAAACATTCTCATGTTCTTATCAATTTCAATGTCAAATGTTCTATTGTCTTCTAACTCTAAACAATAACCCATCGCATCTGAATCTTCTTGACACTGAGTAAGACGTATAGTTATATCAAGTGTTCGCACACGTGGTAACATTTTCTTAAGATACCAATTAACTATGTCTAGTACAAGTCTCTTCTGAAACCTAGTACCACCCTTAATCTGTATGGTGTTCAATGATGTGAGATTTCGTTTAAAGTCTGTAAGTTATTTGTAACCCTTTCAACTAAAGCTATATCTGCACGACTAATCTCACATATCCTATCAAAAGAATGACCTTGATGAAACAACATCGTGATCTTTTCTACCATAGCAGAAGTTTGGCAACCTGCCGGCCAGTCTTGAGTATCAGTATTTACTATTAACATAATTATTTCCTTACTTCAAGTTTATCTTGGTGATTGACCTGTGCCACCTTTAACCGTACCTTTAGAATCAATAACGATAATTTTTTTATCTTCTAAAATAGCTAAGGTTAGCTCTGATCCTTCAACTACACCTTCATCAAAGGCCTTATTTGTGGTAACCCACAATGAGATTCCAAATAATGCCATAATGAGTATTTCTTCTAAATATTCCATTATTTTCCTTTTTACAATATAGCTAACGTTTCATGACGGCAAGTTATGTTTTCCATCATTTCAAAACCAACATCTTTACAAAGGTAAAATACTCCGTTCTTTTCAAACAAGTTACCGACGCTAGAAGAAGTACATTCATCTCCTATAACATCTACAAGCTCTTGCTTATTCCAAAGATTTGTAACTTCAAATGCTTCGTCTAAACAGTCAGTAGAAACTTCATAAGCTTTTTGAAAAAACTCAAGAAACTTATTATCAAACTCACCAAACATAAGTGAACGAGTTGCGTTAAAAATTGGCAATTCAGAGCCAGAATTAATTGTATCTACATCTTCACGTGAAAGGTTAACTTGGTATATATTTATCATTACTACATCTCCTCATCAATTTATAGTACTATTATATCACTATAGTAAGGAGATGTAAACAGTTATTTTCATGTTTCTTAGATCAATTTAGTCTAAGCTTATACTATTTATACTAACAAGGAATTTCTTTTATTCCTAATACCCAGTCTTCAGCTAGTTCTTCTGCTTCTGTCACACTCTTAGTCGTTAAGGTATCTGTGAACATAAGTAAATCTTCTTGCGAATAAAACTTATGAGATAGTACTCCACTGCTTTCATAATGCACTTCTACTCTTCCTCTACTGTTTTCAGTATAAAAGGTAGATATTAAATTACTCATTAGATATGAACTCCTTTGCCGTTGGGAAGATCTTAACAATAGCTTCGCCTATTGCCCGCGCTACTTCCATATGTTCTTTTTGAGTTCCATTAGAGGAACGCAGCTCAACGAAGTGAATCCAAGAACGAATAGAACCTTGCATATAGAGACGCGATATTGTATTACCTTCAGGCATAACACACCGCGCTTGTTCCTTAGCAATACCATTATCTATTGCCCATCTATATGCAGACGATGCAGCATCAATTACGGTCTTCTGTTGTTGAATCCATCGTTGTTCTAAAAGCTCATCATCTACTTCAACTGAGTTCTGACGGTTACTAGTGTCTTGCAATCGAGCTTCTCTTAAAGCGAACGGGTATCCCATAGCACTAGGATCTGCATATCGTTGGCTAAACTCTTGAAAGGCGAATGACCTATGACGAAGCATTTGACGTGCAATATCACGAGTAGTTTCAATTTCCATAGTAGCAGAAGCCATCTCAAATGGAGACCAATGTTTATGAGTTGCCAAGTACTTAAGCAGTTTAGTAGTAGTCTCAGTGTTTATCTGATTAGTAGGGTTAGATACTCTTGCACAGAACGCAATCATGTCTTCAACATTATCAAGGCCTTCTTGTGTTGAATCTTGACTGCCTTGTGTATATCCTATTAACTTAACCTTCATTTGATTTTCCTTTAATTATTAAAGTTAAAGCCGTTCACGTCCATCTTAGGCTTATTAGTATTTGGTACAACAGCTTGTTGGCCAGCATCAACTAGGTTTTGTGCTGAGTCTTCAACATCATATAACCTCATTCGTGCTCTGTCCACTCCCACGATAAATCGTTTGTTGACTGATGTATCGTTGTACCTGTTTTTAAGTTGCTTGACAAGGATTTGGTTGAGTCCTTCGAGCTCTTCGTTTGAGATGAGGGCAAACATAAGATCTGCAGTTGCAGGAAGCCCGAACGATTCTGACGTATCTTCGAGGCCAACATCACTCGATCCATATCCAGTTCTAGTTGTCTGAGTCGCTGACATAATTGGTACGTTGTATTCAACTGCAAGGCCGCGAATTTCTTCTGCAACAGATTTGATGAGGGAATACGTATTAACACTACCACTTAATCCTTTAATGCGTGAAGATGCACAGATGTTCAAGTAATCAATAAAGATAATATCTGGCATAAACTCTTTCTTAAGTTTGAGCTCATTGAGCAATGAACGGAAATGACCGACATGCGCTGAACCTGTTGGATATTCCTTTATGATTAGATTGCCAAGAGTCTTAGATGAAATCTTATTGATCTTATCATCGAACATTTTCTTTGATAGATTTTCAAGTTGATCGATTTCAACATTAAAGAGATTAGCATCTATACGTTCTGCTATTCTTTCTTCTGACATTTCCATAGTTAGATAAAGAACATTCTTACCATCAGTTAACGCACCAGCTGCACAATGACACATGAACAATGACTTACCTACACCAGTACCAGCAAGAGCAATGTTTAAACTCTTTCTAGGTAAACCACCTTTAGTAATGCTATTGAACTTTTCAAGATCAAACGGTAGTTTCTCTTCAGTAGTATGATAGAACTCATATCGTGCATCTGCACTTTTGATATAGTCATGGCCGATGTTTGTATCAAAAGAAACTGAAAGAGCATCTGACAATATTTCAGGCAATGAGTTCTTAGAGTTCTGATCATCACGACCATCAATGATTTCAATAGACTTCATGATGGCAAGATAGATTGCTCTATCCTGACACCACTTTTCAGTGTGTTCGAGCAACCATCCAATATCATCAGCAACAGGAGTCTTGATTGTTTCTACAACTTCATGAGCTTGAATATGGGTTTGCTCATTTAGGTTAGCGTTGTCTAACTCAATAGACAACGCTTCAGGAGTAGGTAGTTTATTATACTTACCTACAAAGTTTAAGATTTCATCAAATACAAACCTTTGTGCACCTTCAAAATACTCTTTCTTTAAAAAGGGTATAGTCTTACGAGTGTATTCATCATTCGTTAGAAGGTTCCGCAGGATCGTCGTTGGTACGTTTGGAGTCATCATCATTTCCTATCTTATATTCGCCTGTATCAAATGCATCCTGAAGTATATGAGCTAGCACATCTCCAATATAGTTCTGGAAATCAGCAGACTCAGTGAGTCCTTCATCTCCTTCTACTAACGTCCACAAGAAAGACAAAGTAGCATTTTCTTCGTCTTCATTGACTTTAGCTGAAACTTTAGAATATTGGTACTTAGTTCCAGCATAAGCTGATGTTAATAGTTCAACTGTGTACATCGTATCTTCAGGACGCTCAATGAATTTGTAATCGTCTTGTGTTATATTATACACTGTTTTACTCCGCTTGTACATCATTAAATAATTCTGCTTCTTCACCTAACATTGACTTCAATCCAATAGTATAATGCGATCGAATATATTCTTTCAAGTTAGTCTCTTTAAAGATAGGTTCCCAGAACTCTTTACTAAGCGTATCTTTCTCACGGCATTTAGGATCAAGAAGTTCGCCAGTTTGTTGATCTACACGACAGTACCATCCGACAGAAGGTTTAGCAACAAAGTTACCTGCCATTGCAATATCAAGTAGACCAGAGTATTTCTCAATACCACCATCCCATGTGACAATAACTGGAATCTTAGATTTCTCCTTTACAAAGCGAGACTTTTCAACGTTAACAATAAAGTTATAACCTTTGATCTCTGTGCCGACTTTATTCTGTTGGCGACCAATGATCCAGATGTTATCAGCTGAATAGTAAATACCTGTGCCACCAGAAACGATAGCTTTAGGGAACAAACCAATCTCTTGGTAGGTATGATTAACTGCGATACATGGGATATTCTTCATTGTAAGGTATGGCGTAACCATGCGGAACAAGCCTTTAAGAGCTTTTGCACGTGACATATCTGCAACTGATTTCTCGTTCTTTGCATCTTCTAATTCTTTCTTAGATGCTAAGTTACCGATAGAATCTATAACGATAATGACACGATCTTTATTTTCAATAGCTTCAAGCTGTGATACTATATCAAACTTAAGTTTCTCTACATCCATAATAGGTGTATGAAGAATGCGATTGGTATCAATACCAAATGATTCGAAGTATGTTTGAGGTGAGCCAAACTCTGAATCATAAAACAACATGATTGCGTCTGGATGTTTGTTCATATACGCTGCAGCCATTAGCAAAGCAAATGATGTTTTAAAGTGTTTTGACGGACCAGCGAGAACAGTAAGACCTGAGCCTAAACCGCCATCCGGATCGCCAGATAATGCTACGTTGATCATGGGTACTGGTGTACTCACAAAATCTTGTTGTGAAAAAATCTTAGAGTTAGCGAGGATGTCACTACCTTTAATCTTTGAATTACTCTTAAGCCTATCCATTACAGACATTGTATTCTCCTACTGGTTTCATTTATTAGAACTATTATAACACAAAGTCCTTGAATTGTACACTGTTATTTTCATTTATTTTCTGCATCAAGAACACGCTGTCTCAAATCAGATGATGAGAAAGAATGCTTGCGCTTATTGTAATGAATCGGGCAAAGCCCTTTACCTGTATGATCAGTGTTTTCGTATTCTTCGCCTACGATTCTTATATCAGGTTGGATAGTCAAAATCATATCAATGATTTCTTGTTCAGTAGAAAAAGGAATAACTTCGTCAACGTACTTGCAACCTGCAAGCTGAACGTATCTTTCGAAAGGGGTTTGAATTGGTTTGTTTTTACTATCTGGTCGCTCTAGCGTTGGATCAGTTAGTAACCCACAGATAAGGTAATCGCACATTGACTTAGCTTCTTGAAGCATAACAATATGACCTGCATGTAACAAATCAAATGTTGAACAAGTAAAGCCGATTTTGACGTCAGCAATATCAATATTTAATTCACTAGCTATTTTAGAAATGTTTACAAACATTTTTCACGCACTCCATTATATGATTTTTGTCAGGATGATACTTATAAACTCTAGTAATCTCAGCGATAACTAGCACCATAAGCTGATCTTTATTTATCTCGTTAAACAGCGCGAGATATTCAAACGTTGCTACATAAAGCTTTGGGCGGTAATTGTTAATAACTAAACTTGCAATAAGCTTAGCACAATCAATTTCAGTACAACCAAATACATCAGTAATAGGATCAATCAGCGTCATAGTATCTTCTTTGCCATTGAATAACATATTCTTGATACCGAAGTCACCATGTGCAAACGTTCTATTGTATGGCCATACATCGCGCATATCACTTACGTTATCGATCAGTTCTTCTTGGCCTGAAGTGATAGCATGAGCTTCTATGCGATCTATATATGATTCATAAGTTATATTGTCTATTGCTTCCCAATGAAACGGTAGTGGATCTAGCACTTTCATAGCATCAAGCTTATTTTGAATAAGGGCAAGAGCCATATGAAAGTTATCATTAAAGTAACCTTCGTCGTGCTCGATGTAATCCATAGTAATAGTTTCACCAACGATTCTATGTACATTTGGTGTGGCAATACCCTTTGCTTTAGAAAACCAATCACCTGTTGCATGAGCTCTAGTATCTTGCTTATGTACTAGTTTACCATCTGTGTAGATTTCACCACCAGATAAACCACCCTCAAGATCACGTATGTTTACTTTAAGAAAGTCTTCTGGTAGGATACCCTTATCATCTATGTAGTAAGCTGCTAGAGGCTTGTCAAATGAAAGATCACTGTACTTAACATTATGATCCTCCAACCAGCTAGCTATGCTATTGTAGTACTTGGCAGCTGCTTCTTGCCTACTTGAACATGATATAGATCCACGAGCTGTGAAAATATCAATCTGCCATCCTTGATCATATAAGTTATTAAGCTTATCAATTAAAGGTTGATTAGGAAGAGCATCATTAAAGTTACGGTTTTGGTGAAATGCTAAGGTATCATCAAAATCTACAACTATTCGTTTATGGTACATTAAAAAAATCCTTCAAGTGTTGCTGGCTCTATCGCTGGTGGCTTAACAGCAGATTGCTTTCCATCAACAAGTGTAAGTGCCAGCCTTTCAATTACTGTTTTAGCTGATGTAATAAGTACTTCACCATTAGCACGACGTTCACTTGCAGACGGAAAGTAATCTGATATAACCTTTACAAAATCTATCTTATTGTTTCTTTTACCTTTTGATAATACAAAATCAAGAAACTTTTTACCGATTACGTCAATATCGTTAAACTTGTAGATAAGTGCGCGGCAAGCTTTAGTACGCATTACCCATTCTTCTTTATTATTAGCAATACGTTCTAACTCTACTGCAAGTTCTGCTTCACATCGAGCTTCAGAAACAAGAGGTCCATAGTATTCACCCCACAGTTTACCTTCAGGTGATCGAGCGTTTTCTGCAAAGTGTCTGCTGATAACTGGAACGGTCAATAGAAATGATTCAATCACAGTATATTCCATACGATGACCATACTCACTTGGATCCCTTAGACGATAACCACACCAAGAAGCCATAGACTCACCAAGGTTTTCCATACCCCAAGAGTAAATGTAACGATCATAACTATTCATTCGTACATTGTTAGGTGCACCAACCTTTTCCATTTCCTTAGGAGGCACAGAATACTTACCATTCACAAGAAGAGAATGAATAAGGATTCGAGGTTTAAAGGTCTCTGTATATGGTGCTGGATTTGTAGCAATGTCGTTAGTTATATGTGAAACAGACGCAATTGATTTTTCACAACCAATAAGAGATAAATCCCAGTCTGCAGTCAAATGTGGTTCAATGCGAGGGATTAGTGCAGGATCTTTAATAGAAGACATACGTCCAATATACAAGAAGTGCTTACGACGATCTTCAAACGATTTACGATATTGATCGTATTCATCAGTATGAACCCAGATTGGATTTTCAATGATACGGTCATCCATAGTTGGATCGATTGCAGTGTATCCTTTACGACCATATCCTTCAAACGACTGAACAACGCCGATGTCTGACATAGCCATAATCTCAGCAGCTTGCGGAATCATATTAATATTATTTTTGGTAATACCATGATCATGCGTAACAATAATAGGATCTTTAATCGCAGCAACGAAATTGCGGAAACGATCAATGTATTTACCTTGCTTGCGTGTAGGCATTGAGTGAATAATAACAATATCACAAGTATTAACTTCAGCAACAACTTCTGATACGGCGTTAGCTGTATCTTCTAATTTAAGCCTTAGTATTGGACCTAACCAAGTTGTGTCCTTTGATCTGTTAAATTTGTGATTATTATCAAAATCGATAACTAATGATTCATGACCTTGTTTGACAAGCCATTCCTCAAATACGTTAGCGCCTTTAGTAACGCCACATCCTTCAATACCTTTGCCAAAAACAAACGCAACCTTCATAAAAACTCCTAATTCATATCTACAAAAATAATGTCTTAAAGAACACTATTATTGTGTCGTAATACATAATACCTAATATTAATAGAATCCAAACATAAAGTGATTCTACTAGTCTGATTGTATCCTCATAAGAGAGGCCAAATATAGACTTACAAAGTCCCGCATAAAGTTTTATCATTACCACGAAACACCAAATCAGTACGGCGACTAAAAGCACCAGTGTGATTGTTTCCAACTGTAATTCCCTCCGTTATTGGTCAATGAATTCATAACCAACTCCTGCTTCATCAAAAATAGCTTGGCTTAATTTCCAAGATTCTATCCATTCTTCTGGAATTTCTTGAGTAGGCATTACTACCTTCTTAATTCCAACTTGTATAATACCCTTTGCGCAATCTGAGCAACAAGGTAAACCATGAACATATAGTGTAGCTCCATCTAGTGAAACTCCATTATATGTTGCGTTGTATATTACATTCATTTCTGCATGCACTACTAGCTTATATTTAGTAGGCCTATCATTATACCTTTCTTGTGAATCGTATACGCCACGTGGAAAACCATTGTAGCCTTGAGAAAGGATTTGACCTTTATCTCCAACTGCAACAGCTCCGATCTTACGTGAAGGATCTTTAGACCATTCAGCAACCTGCTTTGCAAGTGCTAGGTATCTATCATTCCATTTGTTTGATACTTTAACGTATGGGTCAAGTTTGTACATATATGGATTATTTGACAAGATCAAAGTGCCTCTCGTATACGTGAAGATTCTGTACCTGCCAGATCATATCACCTAAGGTTATATTCGAATGAAGGAATGGACCAGTGCCATCGTTAATATCTTTAATTATTGACTTCATAACATATTGCTGCCATGCATAATCATTCTTATATCCAAAGACAACATCATTAGAACGCATTTGAACTACAGCATGCAACTTGCTATCACGAATATAATACGTTACAGCATTAGTACAAATAAAGTCTGACATACCATTTTCATCAAACTCTGTCCAGATTGAAGGACGAGTATAGATCATTTCAGCGCGACGTGTGTCAGGATCTCTTATGAGTTCTGTTACAGCTTTTGCATACTGATTATGATATTCATTAGAGAAGATCAGTTTACCATAGTTACTATTGATGTTACCATGAGCATCTGCAGCGTATTTCCATGCGGCCGGTGGTTCACGACCTGGACCATAGATGTCATTAATATTAGTAGACTGACCACGATACCAGTCTATCTCTGCTTTGATGTATTCTTCAGAAGGTACACCAAAGATGCTAGCTTCATCAGCAAGGAATGTTGCACCAAGCATTTCAATCATCTTAGCACCTGTTTTATCAACAGTAAACATCTTATGCTCTAGATTGTGAATAAAATCACTACGAATACTACTTACACGATAGGATTGATGTATCATACTGAACCACCTGTAAGGTCTCTAACGTCCTTAATATCAGCGATATTCCATCCTACTTTAGGACTATGCGGGTCAGTAGAAACACTGTTGTTTTGTTTATTAGGCACTTTATACCTATCATCCATATGAAGATGGCCATCAGACATATGAGTCATAAGAATCATAAGCTGAGTATTTGCATGAGCAAGATGGCTTAAGCCAGATTCAGGATCTAGATTTTCACCATTCCAAAATGCATTAAGATGCCGTTGGATAGAAGCATAGGTACGTGACCATTCAGTTACATTACCATCATCACGCCAATTGTTAGGACCATACTTGTTAGCACCGAAGCCTAAGACTTCAGCAACTTCACGTGTTGCATCAATCGGTATTAGATTATATTGCGGTTTGTTATCATCATATTTCATATTATTGAGCCTTAGCAAATTTATCGTTATTACTATTATACCATGGTTGGGCGGGTTTGTACACTGTATTACACTCTAAATGTTCATTAAATTCAAAACATTCACCTGCTGCCATGGCATGATAGTGATTGTAATATTGTTTAGTAGAATCTGTTTTTGAATCGTGAAGATAACGACGGAAGGTTTTAGGATTGATTACTAGCCGAGGCCAGACTTGAAAACCTGGAACTTCTTCTTTAAGCTGTACTACCTTAGTTGTTACGATATAATCCATGCATCCAGATTCTATATTCCTGAACAACACTTGCAGATCTTTCTTAGCGTAATCAAACCACTTCTTTCCATGGTTCTTTATTTCAAGTTTAAGATCATGCCTAGTATCTAGAACATCCCATCCGTACGAGTGACGATCAGCAAGATCAAACTCTTGAGGATTAAGTATTCCTCCTAGTTTAGAGGCAACAGCAAGTTCGCCGATTAAACCAATAGAACAACATAGTTCAATTTGCTCTCTAGTACGAGTTTCTCCGGGATTTGAAAGAATACCATCAACAATATCTGTCTCATAAAGGCGAATATCAATTTTACTTTTAGAGACCCATTGGCCACCACCTAAAAGTCCATCATATATGTTTTCCACGCTATTTCC
>TARA_B110000483_G_scaffold84520_2_pt1 | contig 14529 bp, 8 predicted proteins | sample TARA_B110000483 | Tara Oceans TARA_B110000483 (sample SAMEA4398176) | marine metagenome | biome: Polar Biome; feature: [SRF] surface water layer (ENVO:00010504); material: water (ENVO:00002006), including particulate matter (ENVO:01000060) such as... | depth 5 m
GTGCGAAGCTTTCTGTGCGGTTCTCATCATCAAGCGTTTTTGTTTTCCTTGTCGTCGACGACGTTAACGACGGCTTCTTCATCTTTTTCTCCTCCTTCATTTTTCAAAATCGACGACGGCGGTTCGTATTCTTTCGGTTGTTCCGGGATGATTTCGTATCGGAAAACAATCCCGGCTCTGTTGGTACCGTCGTTCGCGTCGGTAGTGCCTAATACGTGTCGACAGTCTTTGGCGATCGCGCACGAGCGGATGACGTCGAGCATGGTGCCCGAGTGACGCTCGTGAGGGAGGAGTTTCGCCGCGAGTAAAGGCGAAGAAGGTTGAGCGGCGTCGTCGCTAAGACCGTCGTTTCCACTTTTATTCGCGTTTAAATCGTAGACGTAGACGATGCCATCTCTGGTACCGTTACCACAGGCGAGGAACGCGCCATCGTGGGATAAACCAAACGATACGGTTCTTTTCCCGTTCGTTTTCGACGTCGGCGCGGGAGCGTTGGATTTTGCGTCCTCCACGCGAAACGTGGTTTCAATCTTCGCTTGGTCAAATCCATTGGAAAAATCAACCACGGAAACCTCCGAGGAGGCGCTTTTCGCGACGAGAATCTGCCTTCTTTTCGGTGTGTTGATGATGCTATCTTCTTTCTTCTTCTTCGTGTTGATATTGTTATCCGTCGTCGTCGTTTTCTTCTGTTTCTTCTTCTTGTTATCTTCTCCTTCTTCGATATCTTCCTCGAAGCTTTGGATGCAATCGATGCTGATGGATTTGTCTCCGCCTTTGGCTTTCGCGGATGCTTGGCCAAACCCAAAATTCACCGTCGCGTAACATTTCGAATCTTTCGAAGCGTCCACGGAACTCATCTTCTTCGGATAAGTAGTAGTAGTAGTAGTAGTAGTAGTAGTATCATTATTTGCGACGACGGAAACGAGGGAGACAAAGTTCGTAAATCTCTTCCCGATGGACCCGGTTTTAAAGCCGCACACCAAACTCCCGTCTTCCAACAGCGTCATCGTTTTACACCCAATCCCAACGTTTATAATTTCAGCAATCACTCTGTTTTCCTTTAAACTCCACATGCATATTTTTTGCTCCTCTTCCGACAAAGACACGACGATATCGCTCAAGTTTTTGTTCGTCGCCAGACCGGTTATCGGCGCTTTCGCGTGGCCGCCTCGCAAAATCTGCACGACTGCGGATTCACTCACGGAAACGATAGAAACCACCATATCCTCCCCTGCGACTGCAATCAAGGCGTCGCCTTGTTCGTGTTCGCTTCTTTTCGCGTCCACCCAAGATAAACAATACAACGGTCCTCCTTTCGTCTTCGCTTTGATATTTTCTGTATTTTTAAACTGACACACCAAAGCCACGTGATCCCCGAAGTGGTTGTCGTCGTACACCGTGAGCACGTCGCTTCCGACCGAGGCGAACAAGTTCGAGCATTTCGAGTTGAAGCTTTTGGTAAAGTTAAATTTCATCTCCTCGATCGCGCGTTCGTGGTTTTCTTTAATCACCGTCTTCATCTCGAGCTTTTTTAGTAAATCTTTGCGAAACCGATGCAAGTCGGATTGGTTTGAAATGTTTCCCAGTTCCTGCGTTCGCTTTTTTAAAATCTTTCTTTGCGGTGAATTCATTTTTTAATGAGTTAATACTAATAAGAGTTGTTGTTGTTGTTGTTGTTGAAATTGTTGAAATTGTTGTTCTGATGTTGTGGTGTCGTATTACTCCCTCTCTTTCTCTGTATTAAGAGCGTTCTTTTGTGATGATGATGATGATGATGATGATGATGATGATGAAGCGAAAGAGCGTTCAGAGAGAAAATTCTCCTCTTTGTGTTTTTTTGAATTTTTCACCACGCAAGAGCCGACAAAAGAGGAGAGCGAGAGAGAGAGAGAAAGAGAGGAGAGCGAGAGCGAGAGAGTTTGAAAAAGTGTGAATGAAAGGCAAGGATTTTTCGGCCAAAAGCGCTTTTTTTCACTCGAAACTGTCAAAAAGTGGTGAAAAAGAGACCACACAGACACAAAAGAGAGACCAACAAACGTTTTTCCCCAACACCACATAAAAAACTACAGCAGCAAACATCAATCATCATGTTCGCTTTGCACTCAACACACATTAACGTGGTTCGATCATCATCGAAAACGAAGAATGTCTCCAAAACTCGATCTTCGAATAGATCGACGGTGAAAGTCCGCGCGATGGGGATGAAAAAAGGTTCGTTATTGTTTTCGTTTTCGTCGTCGTAATCCATTTCATCTCGTTTTCAAAAATGGATGTTCTTTCTCTCTCTAAACTCTCTTTATTCGATGAAGATGATGAAGATGATGATGATGAACAAAGATCGATATCGATCGGTTTATGTAGAGTACGACGAAAGGAATGATGCGGGCCGATCCGATCGGGATGATCGTCAGCAGCAGCGGCTCTTTTCTTCTTCTCTCATCTGTTTTTGTCTGTCGGCGCCATTTTTTCCGTATTAACCGATCGAGATTAAAACCACCACATCTTCTTTCCAAAAACGCGGCGGTTTGGACGACGTAAACGGCGACGAGCATTGGAACATCATCATCGATCGGTGATGATTCGCACTCAACGGCAACAAAACGAATCTTCGCGTAGATGTTGTTTACTCACCTCTTCTTCTCTCTCTCTCACATCAATCATCGTTCAAAAATCAAATAAAAACTCTTCTCAAAACCAACGAAACGACAAAAACAGAACAAAAAATCAACGCCGCCTCGGTTTTCGAAGAAGCTGAAAAAGCCATCGTTATCCCGAAAGACGCGGATGGGATTAAAAAGTCCATCCAAAGGCAAATTGTAACGGGGACTATCCCAGCCATTCCGACCTATTTCGACAACGAGGACATGTACCAAGCGACGGCGCAAGCCGCTCGAGAACAGCTCGTCGAAAGATGGAACGATACGTACGAGCACTTCCACAAGGAAAACCCGAAGCAAGCGTACTACATTTCCATGGAATTTTTGCAAGGCAGAGCGTTGACGAACGCCATCGGGAACATGAAGCTGACCGGTGAGTACTCCGACGCTTTGAGATCGTTGGGTTACTCCTTGGAATCTTTGGCCGAGGAGGAAAAGAACATGGGTCTCGGTAACGGCGGTTTGGGTCGATTAGCCGCGTGCTTTTTGGATTCCATCGCGACTTTGTCCTTGCCAGCCTGGGGCTACGGCATGCGATACAAGTACGGCTTGTTCAAGCAAGGGATCGATCAAACGACCGGGCAACAAAAGGAATACGCGGACGACTGGTTGGTCAGAGGCAACCCGTGGGAAATCCCGAGACCGCAAATCTCCTACCCGATTTCTTTCTACGGGAAAATCGAAGGCGACTCTAAATGGGTTCCGGGGCAGCAAGTTGCCGCGGTCGCGTACGATACCCCGATTCCAGGTTACAACACGAAGAACTGCATCTCTTTGCGTTTGTGGGACGCGCAACCTATCGTCAAGGACTTCAACTTGACCGCGTTTAACGACTCCGACTACAAGGCGGCCATGGGGCCGACCAACTTGGCGCAACAAATGATGGCGGTGTTATACCCGGGCGATGCCACCAAGGAAGGCAAAGCCTTGCGTTTGTCGCAGCAATACATGTTGTGTTCGGCGTCGGTGCAAGACATCTTGGCGAGATGGAAAGAGCGAGGTAACACGGATTGGGAAAAGTTGCCGGAAAAAGTGTGCGTACAAATGAACGACACTCACCCGACGTTAGCTGCGCCGGAATTGATGCGCTTGTTGATCGACGAGGAAGGTTTAACTTGGGAAAAGTCGTGGGAGATAACGAAGAAAACCGTTGCGTACACCAACCATACGGTCATGCCGGAAGCGTTGGAGAAGTGGCCGTTGGACTTGATGGAAGAATTGCTCCCGAGACACATGCAAATCATTAGGCAAATCGATCAAAAGTTCATGAACGATGTCAAGGAAGCGTTCAAGGGCAAGAAAGATGACAAGGAAATGGCCGCGTTCTTAAAAGCGACGACGATTTTGGAAAACGTCTACGCGGATTCCGTCGGCGGACCGAAGATGGGCGATACCATGGAAAAAGCCGAAGCGCCGCCAGCGACGGTCAGAATGGCCAACTTGTGCTGCATCGCCGGTTTGTCCATCAACGGCGTCGCGCAAATTCACTCCGATATTGTCAAAGCGTTCACGTTCAAAGAGTTTGCAGAAATCTACGGCTACAAGTTCCAAAACAAAACCAACGGCGTCACGCCGAGAAGATGGTTGGCCTTTTGCAACCCGGAGTTGAGCAAAGTCATCACGAAATGGGTCGGAAACACCGACGCCTGGATCACAGACACCGAAGTTTTGCGTAAGTTGATGGACAACGCGAAGAACCCTGAATTGCAAAAAGAGTGGAAGGAGGCCAAGCTCGCGCGCAAACAGATTTGCAAAGACTACATCAAGAAGACTACCGGTATCGACGTCCCGATCAACGCCATGTTTGACATCCAAGTCAAGAGAATCCACGAATACAAGAGACAATTGTTGAACATTCTCGGCATCATCTACAGATACAGACAAATCAAAGCTATGTCCAAGGAGGAAAGAGCGAAGGTTGTTCCGAGAGTGTGTGTCTTTGGCGGCAAAGCGTACGCCACGTACATCCAAGCGAAGAGAATCGTTCGTTTGGTCACCGCGGTCGGGGAAGTCGTCAACAACGATCCGGAAATCGGGGACTTGATGAAGGTTGTCTTCGTCCCGGATTACAACGTTTCCGTCGCGGAAACCTTGATCCCGGCCTCGGAGTTGTCCCAACACATCTCCACCGCCGGTACGGAAGCTTCGGGCACCTCGAACATGAAGTTCCAAATGAACGGCTGCTTGATCATCGGTACTTTGGACGGTGCGAACGTCGAAATCCGTGAGTGCGTCGGCGACGACCACTTTTTTTTGTTCGGTATCACCGAAGACGAAGTCGAACCGGCGAGAGAGGAAAGAGCCGCCGGGAAATTCGTAGCGCCGAAGACCTTCTTGGATACCATCGAGTACGTCCGATCGGGCGCGTTCGGTAAAAAGGGCGAATTCGAAGAACTTTTGGGTTCTTTGGAAGGTAACTCTGGTTTCGGCCAAGGCGATTACTTCTTGGTCGGTAAGGATTTCCAATCTTACATCGAGTGCCAAGATGAGGTTGACGAGGCTTACAGAAACCAAGAGGGCTGGACCGAGTCTTCCATCTTGTCCACCGCGACCTCGGGTAAGTTCAACTCGGACAGAACCATCGACCAATACGCCAAGGAAATCTGGGACATCAAGCCGTGCGTTGTGCCGTAATCCTTCTTTATGCTATTATGACGATACTGCCCCGAGAGACTTATAATCATCGTTGAGATGAAAGCGGCGAGAGCGAAAAAGCGAGCGAAATTTTTAATAAAACAAACGCGTCGTGAATGTACATTCAAACGTGTAGTAAAGATAACGAATATTATTATAGTATATCAATTTTAACGAGTCTCTCTTGAGTCTCTCTCTTTCTTCTGCTCTTTTCTCACCTCCTTCTATATATTACTTTTTCTTCTTTCCACCAATCAGCGCTCGCTTCACCAGGTCGTATTTGCTACAAATCCCATCGTGCTTCTTGCAAAAACTCTCCATCATGTCCCTGAGAGGCGTGCACCCTTTCTTGCACCGGACGACACGTTTACACATCAGCGTGTTCAAAAAGTTTGGCTTTTCAATGCACCCTCTGAATCCATCTCTCCCGTTATCGCACCAGGCGCCTTTCTCCCTCGTGCACGCCACGCACGGTTTTGACCATTTTTTATGGAGTCCAAAGAGCACTTTTTCTTCTCCTTTTTTCCCATTTGCTTTTAGAGATGCTGCTGCTTCCACCGAGTTTAAGGAGGAAAAAGAGGACACGAAGAAGAAGACGAAAAAGAAGAGAAAGAGAGCAGTTTTAAAAGCAGAGGAGGAAAAGGATTGGGAACGTCGTCTCATATTTGTGTCTGTGCGTGTTTACTAGTGACAAAACATTAAGGCGAGAAAAATCCCAAACGAACTTTACAGAATTTGGAGTCAGGGACTTTGATACCCTAAACACTCCAAAGAGAAAATGGACGAAGCAAAAACTTTCGGCAGAGACGAGAGAGACGAATAGGACTCTCACACCTATCACTACTCTCTCATCATATATGACGGCCATGGACGTTGATTCAGACGACGACGACGAGATCATCGCCGAGAGAGGTACGAAAAGTATATAGTATTATATTCTTATTTTTTCACGACGCGCGCGTATATACTTCTTTTTTTCTCATCATCACATTCGACGACGACGAAAGGAAAGGCGGCGATCTTTGAGAGCAACAACGGACAACACAATGGGCAAAATAAAATCCTCTAACGCTCTTCTGAGCTCGAACGAACTTTAGAAGAAGAATAATAATAAACGACGGCGGCTTCGTGCGAAAAGCAGTTTCGCGTTTGCCTTCGTGACTTCTTCTTCTGGTCGTCCTCTCATCTGTAAACGGAAGAAAGAGAGAAGAAGAAAGAATCTTTCTTTCTTTCGTCGTTGGTTGTCGATCGACGGCGTAAAACGACAGACAAAGAAGAAGAAGAGAAAAATTTGTTGGTTTTTTCATCTCTCTCTCGTTGCTTTTGTTTTCGTGAAAAACATCGTCGTGTTTTTATCATCGAGCGAATGATCAACATCATCATCAATCTTCGTCAAAACTGACCTATTTATGTTACGTGCATTCTCATAAACACAGCTCGGAAATGGCAAAACCTGAACGCGAAACGGTACTCGGACAAGAGGAAGTTTGGGTACACGGAACCGGAGAAAGAACAGATGCCGCCGGAACACGTAAGGAAAATCTTGAAAGACCACGGCGACATGTCTTCGAGAAAGTTTCGGTCGGATAAGAGAGTATATTTAGGCGCTTTGAAGTTTATCCCGCACGCGGTGTATAAGTTGTTGGAAAATATGCCCATGCCGTGGGAACAAGTGAGACATTGCGAGGTGATTTACCACATCACCGGCGCGATTACTTTCGTCAACGAAACGCCGAGGGTGATTGAACCTATTTACATCGCGCAGTGGGGGACCATGTGGATTGCCATGAGAAGGGAAAAGAGAGACCGACGACATTTTAAACGCATGCGATTCCCGCCGTTTGACGACGAAGAACCGCCTTTAGATTACCAGGATAACTTGTTGGACGTGGACCCGTTGGAGGCGATCAATTTAGAGTTGGACGAAGACGACGAAGATCGACACGTGTGCGAATGGTTTTACGACCAAAAGCCGTTGCGATGGGACTTGGATTTCGTCAACGGGAGTTCCTACAAAAAATGGCGGTTGCCTTTACCGGAAATGGCGACGCTGTATCGTTTAGCCGGTCAGTTATTGAGCGACTTGACGGACAAAAATTACTTTTACTTGTTCGATCACAAATCCTTCTTCACGGCGAAAGCGTTAGGGATGGCCATCCCGGGAGGTCCAAAGTTTGAACCGTTATTCAAAGATAGCGACGCGGCGGACGAAGACTGGAACGAGTTTAACGATATTAACAAGTTAATCATTAGATCGGCGATTCGAACGGAATATAAAGTTGCGTTTCCGTACTTGTACAACAACCGACCGCGTAGGGTAGATTTGGCGACGTACCATTCACCGATGGTGATGTACATCAAAACCGAAGATCCGGATTTGCCGGCATATTATTTCGATCCTTTGATTCATCCAATCGCGTTTTATAAAAGTAATAGCAGCGAAAAGAAGAAAGAAGAAGAAGAAGAAGAAGAAGAAGAAGAGGATTGGAGCGAAGACGACGATTTCGCCTTGCCCGAGGAAGTCGAGCCGTTGTTGAAAGATTACGATTTGTACACGGAAAACACGACGAACGGTATCGCGTTATTGTTCGCACCTCGGCCGTTTAACTTGCGTTCGGGATACACGCGATCGTGCATCGACGTTCCGCTCGTCAACACTTGGTTTCACGAGCATTGCCCGAGTGGATACCCGGTCAAAGTGCGCGTTTCCTATCAAAAGTTGCTCAAGACATACGTCATGAACCAATTACACAAGAAACCACCGAGGCAAGTGAAACGTAAATCTCTGTTCAAAGCTTTGAAAAAGACAAAGTTTTTCCAGTGCACCGAGTTAGATTGGGTCGAAGCCGGTTTGCAAGTCTGCAGACAAGGCTACAACATGTTGAACTTGTTGATCCATCGCAAGAACTTGAACTATTTGCACTTGGATTATAACTTCAACTTGAAACCAGTGAAGACGTTGACGACAAAAGAACGCAAGAAATCTCGATTCGGGAACGCGTTCCACTTAATGCGCGAGATTTTACGTTTGACGAAGCTTACCGTAGACGCGAACGTCCAGTATCGATTAGGTAACGTGGACGCGTTTCAATTGGCGGATGGTTTGCAATACATTTTCTCGCACGTTGGACAGTTGACTGGGATGTACCGATACAAATATCGTCTGATGCGCCAAATAAGAACGTGCAAGGATTTGAAGCACCTGATATACTATCGTTTCAACACAGGGCCGGTCGGGAAAGGCCCAGGCGTTGGTTTCTGGGCGCCCATGTGGCGGGTCTGGATTTTCTTTTTACGCGGCATCGTCCCGCTTCTTGAACGATGGTTGGGTAACTTGTTAGCTAGACAGTTCGAAGGCAGAAATGCCAAAGGCATCGCGAAAACTGTCACGAAACAAAGAATTGAGTCTCATTTTGATCTAGAGTTACGAGCAGCTGTCATGCACGACATTCTCGATAGCATGCCGGAAGGCGTGAAGCAGAACAAAGCGAGAACGATTTTAGCGCATCTTTCCGAAGCCTGGCGAAGTTTCAAAGCGAACATTCCCTGGAAAGTCCCGGGCATGCCAGTTCCGATCGAAAACATGATTTTGCGATACGTGAAGTCTAAAGCCGATTGGTGGACGAACGTTGCGCATTATAATCGCGAACGGATTCGCCGCGGCGCGACGGTGGACAAAACCGTCTGTAGGAAAAATTTAGGCCGATTGACCCGCTTGTGGTTAAAAGCAGAGCACGAACGTCAACACAATTACTTGAAGGATGGACCGTACGTGACGCCAGAAGAAGCCGTGGCGATTTATACCACCACCGTGCACTGGTTGGAATCCCGAAAGTTCTCGCCGATCCCGTTCCCTCCGTTGTCGTATAAACACGATCGCAAGTTGTTGATTTTAGCTCTCGAACGATTGAAGGAAAATTATTCCTTAGCCGTTCGTTTGAATCAACAAGAGAGGGAAGAGTTGGGTCTAATCGAGCAAGCGTTCGATAACCCGCATGAAGCTTTATCGAGAATAAAACGACATTTGCTAACACAAAGAGCGTTTAAAGAGTGCAACATGGAGTTTATGGACATGTATTCGCACTTGATTCCGGTGTACGCGATTGAACCTTTGGAGAAGATCACGGATGCGTATCTGGATCAGTACATTTGGTACGAGTCCGATAAGAGGCACTTGTTCCCGAACTGGATTAAACCATCTGATACAGAGCCGCCTCCTTTGTTGGTGTATAAGTGGTGTCAAGGCATCAACAACTTGACCGATATCTGGGACACGAGCGAAGGCGAATGCGTCGTGATGTTGCAAACGAAATTTGAACGAATGTTCGAAAAAGTCGATTTGACCATGTTGAACCGCTTGTTGCGATTGATTGTCGATCATAACATTGCCGATTATTGCACCGCGAAGAATAACGTAATCATTGCGTATAAAGACATGTCGCATACGAACTCCTACGGGATGATTCGCGGGTTACAGTTTGCCTCGTTTTTGACGCAGTATTATGGTCTGGTTTTAGATTTGTTGGTGTTAGGTTTGACTCGAGCGTCGGAAATTGCTGGTCCACCGCAAATGCCGAACGAGTTTATTAGTTACCGAGACGTTCGAACGGAGACCAGACATCCGATTCGTTTATACTCTCGATACATCGATAAGCTTCACATCTTGTTCCGCTTCACCGCTGAAGAGGCGAAGGACTTGATTCAAAGATATCTCACCGAACATCCCGATCCGAACAACGAGAACATGGTAGGATACAACAACAAAAAGTGTTGGCCGAGAGACTCGAGGATGCGCTTGATGAAGCACGACGTAAACTTGGGACGAGCGGTGTTTTGGGACATGAAGAATCGTTTGCCGCGATCGTTGACGACGTTGGAGTGGGACAACGGGTTCTGCTCTGTGTTTTCAAAAGACAATCCGAACTTACTGTTTAACATGTGCGGATTCGAAGTGAGATTAATGCCGAAGATTCGCATGCAAACCGAGTATTTTGCGCAAAAAGATGGCGTGTGGAACTTGCAAAACGAGGAGACGAAGGAAAGAACAGCGCAAGCGTTTTTGCGAGTCGACGACGAAGGTTTGAAAGCGTTCGAGAACAGAATTCGACAAGTCTTGATGTCCTCCGGGGCGACGACGTTCTCCAAGATTGCGAATAAATGGAACACGGCGTTGATTTCGTTGATGACGTACTATCGAGAAGCTGTGGTGCATACGCAAGAACTTTTGGACTTATTGGTCAAATGCGAGAACAAAATTCAAACTCGAATCAAGATTGGCTTGAACTCAAAGATGCCTTCGAGGTTTCCCCCGGTCGTATTCTATTCACCTAAAGAGATTGGTGGGTTAGGAATGCTCTCTATGGGTCACATTTTGATCCCGCAATCGGATTTACGATATTCTGTCCAAACCGATTCAGGCGTCACGCACTTCCGTTCGGGCATGTCGCACGAGGAAGATCAGTTGATTCCGAACCTCTACAGATATCTGCAACCTTGGGAAGCTGAATTTACGGATTCGCAACGCGTTTGGGCTGAATACGCGTTGAAGAGGCAAGAAGCTCAAGCGCAAAATCGAAGATTGACGCTGGAAGATTTAGAAGACTCTTGGGATCGCGGCATTCCGAGAATCAATACGTTGTTTCAAAAAGATCGGCACACGTTAGCGTACGATAAAGGGTGGCGAGTTCGCGCGCACTTTAAAGAGAACCATTTGATGAAGATTAACCAGTTCTGGTGGACGCATCAAAGACACGACGGTAAACTGTGGAACTTGAACAATTATCGCACGGATGTCATTCAAGCCTTGGGCGGCGTAGAAGGTATTTTGGAACACACGCTGTTCAAAGGCACGTATTTCCCGACATGGGAAGGTCTATTTTGGGAAAAAGCGTCTGGTTTCGAAGACTCGATGAAGTTCAAGAAGCTTACCAACGCACAAAGGTCTGGTTTGAACCAAATTCCAAACCGTCGTTTCACATTGTGGTGGTCTCCGACGATTAACCGAGCGAACGTCTACGTCGGATTCCAAGTGCAGTTGGATTTGACTGGAATTTTCATGCACGGAAAAATTCCAACTTTAAAAATTTCTTTGGTTCAGATCTTCCGAGCGCACTTGTGGCAGAAGATACATGAATCGTTGGTCATGGACCTATGTCAAGTGTTCGATCAAGAGTTGGACGCTTTAGAGATCGAAACCGTGCAAAAAGAAACGATCCATCCGAGAAAGTCGTACAAAATGAATTCGTCGTGCGCGGACATTTTACTCTTTGCGTCGTATAAGTGGCAAATCTCCAAACCGTCCTTAATGGGCGACGTGAACGACCAGTTTGATCAAAAGTCGTCGAATAAGTTTTGGTTGGACGTCCAGTTGAGGTGGGGCGACTTTGATTCTCACGATATTGAACGTTACACCCGCGCGAAGTTTCTCGATTACACGACGGACAACATGTCCATTTACCCGTCACCTACGGGCGTGATGATTGGCGTCGATTTGGCGTATAACTTACACGCTGCGTATGGTAACTGGTTTCCGGGATCAAAACCTTTGATTCAACAAGCTATGGCGAAGATCATGAAGGCGAATCCGGCGTTGTATGTGCTCCGCGAGCGCGTAAGAAAAGGCTTACAGTTGTATTCCTCGGAACCGACGGAGCCGTATTTGAACTCTCAGAATTATGGCGAGTTGTTTTCAAATCAATGCATTTGGTTCATCGACGATACGAACGTCTACCGAGTCACGATTCATAAGACGTTTGAAGGGAACTTGACGACGAAACCAATCAACGGTGCCATATTTATCTTCAACCCGAGAACAGGTCAACTCTTTTTGAAAGTCATTCACACGTCCGTGTGGGCCGGTCAGAAGCGTTTAGGGCAGTTGGCTAAATGGAAAACCGCGGAGGAAGTTGCGGCATTAGTTCGATCTCTACCGGTCGAAGAGCAACCGAAACAAATCATCGTGACCAGAAAAGGCATGTTAGATCCTCTGGAAGTGCACTTGTTAGATTTTCCGAACATTGTCATCAAAGGAAGCGAGTTGCAAATGCCGTTTCAAGCGTGCATGAAAATCGAAAAATTTGGCGATTTGATTTTGAAAGCGACCGAGCCGCAGATGGTTTTATTCAACATCTACGACGATTGGTTGAAATCTATCAGTTCGTACACCGCGTTCTCTCGATTGATATTAATCTTGAGAGCGTTGCACGTGAACAACGACAAGACTAAGATGTTGTTGAAGCCGGACAAAACGATCATCACGCAGCCGCACCACGTGTGGCCAGACTTGACGGACGAACAGTGGATTAAAGTGGAAGTCGCTCTCAAAGACTTAATCTTGGGCGATTACGCGAAGAAGAACAACGTCAACGTCTCCGCGTTGACGCAATCGGAAATCCGCGACATCATCTTGGGCGCCGAAATCACCCCGCCTTCGTTGCAACGCCAACAAATCGCGGAGATTGAGAAGCAAGCTGCGAACGAGGACGCGGCGCAGTTGCAAGCGGTGACGACGAAAACGACCAACGTGCACGGGGACGAGTTGATTGTCACGACGACGTCTCCGTACGAGCAATCTACGTTTGGTTCGAAAACCGATTGGAGAGTTCGCGCGATTTCAGCGTCGAATTTACACTTGCGCGTGAACCATATTTACGTCAACTCGGAAGACATCAAAGAGACTGGGTACACGTACGTCGTCCCGAAGAACGTTTTGAAGAAGTTCATCACCATTGCGGATTTGCGCACGCAAATCAGCGGCTACTTGTACGGCGTCTCTCCACCGGACAACCCGAACGTGAAGGAAATTCGTTGCGTGGTTATACCGCCGCAGTGGGGCAATCACGCGACGACGCATTTACCTACGCAGTCACCTGATCACGAGTATTTGAGAGATTTGGAACCGTTAGGGTGGATACACACGCAACCGAACGAAACGCCACACTTGCCGCCGCAGGATTGCGCCAAACACGCGCAAATCTTGGAGAAGAACTCCTCCTGGGACGGCGAAAAAGCCATCGTGGTCACGTGTTCCTTCACTCCCGGTTCGTGTTCGTTGACGGCGTACAAACTCACTCCAAAAGGCTACGAGTGGGGAAGACAACAAAAAGACCAAAACGTCGGCAACCCGCAAGGCTACCATCCTTCGCACTACGAAAAAGTCCAAATGCTTTTATCCGATCGTTTTTACGGCTATTACATGGTCCCAGATGGCCAACCTTGGAATTATAACTTCATGGGCGTGAAACATTCGGCGAGTATGAAATACGCGTTAAAGTTGGCCAATCCAAAGGAGTATTACCACGAGAGTCACCGACCGACGCACTTTCTCGATTTCGCCTCCGCGGACGACCAAGATTTGAAAACTTCTGGAACTAATACAATAGGTGGAGTGGAGAATGCGAACGTCACCGAAATCGATCGCGAGAATGTCTTTGAATAATATAATACTACTATTCTCGCAGATCTGAGAGAGAGTTCTTTTAGCCATTTGAACTTGTAAAAAATTAGAAATTCCTTCATTATTCGTCTCACGCATCATCATCAACTCGTTTATTAACTCTTCTAAAGATAATAATAATAAAAGTAATAATGGGAGGACGAAGAAAGAATCCACATCCGAAAAGAGCGGAAAACGCGAGGACGGTTTTGAAGGCAGAGAAAGAAGAACCAAAGGTGTTGTTGTGTTTGAGGATACCTGATGACGAAGCTGACGAGGTCGTTGATGATGTCGAGCAAAATGAGATACGAAAAGAAAAGATTTACGACTAAAGGAGCGAAGAGAAAGAGAACGCAACAACACGAGTGCGATGTTTGCGAGAAGATGTTTGGAAGTCCGAAAAATTTGGCCAAACACATGCGTATTCACACTAACGAGAAGCCGTATGAATGTGATGTGTGCGAGAAGCGTTACAGTGATGGTGGTAATTTGCAAAGGCACATGCGTATTCACACGAACGAGAAGCCGTACGAGTGTGATGTGTGCGATAAAGCTTTTCGTCAATCTTGTGATTTGAAAACCCACATGCGTATTCACACGAAAGAGAAACCGTACGAATGTGCCGTGTGCGAGAAACGTTTTAGTCGATCTGATACTTTGAAAAAACACATGCGTACGCACACGAACGAGAAACCGTATAAGTGTGATGTGTGCGAGAAGCGTTTTACTGCGGCTAGTAATTTGAAAGTTCACATGCGTACGCACACGAACGAGAAGCCTTACGAATGTGCCGTGTGCGAGAAG
>TARA_B110000483_G_scaffold36221_1_pt1 | contig 14479 bp, 14 predicted proteins | sample TARA_B110000483 | Tara Oceans TARA_B110000483 (sample SAMEA4398176) | marine metagenome | biome: Polar Biome; feature: [SRF] surface water layer (ENVO:00010504); material: water (ENVO:00002006), including particulate matter (ENVO:01000060) such as... | depth 5 m
GCCAGCATCCACTTCTTGCCCTCTCATGTCCCCACGTCTTTCAAATACATGCACATGATGCCCACGTTTTGCCATATAACACGCCCACATAGCACCAACCAATCCAGCTCCTGCAATAACTATATTTTTTTTATCCTCTATCATTTATTTAAAATTGAAATTCACAGCAATATATGTATAAAAGGCTTACAGTTTGACCTTATTTATTTCTTGTAATAACCAAGTTTTGTTCGCTAATGTTTTTTCTGTTTTAACCAATGCGGTCAAATCCGCGATTTTTTTCCTCAACCAATCCTTTTCTTTATAATCAACCTGCCTCTTTATAATCAACAATTTCTTAAAAAATCTTAGAAAGGTTTCACTGCTTCTTTTAAAATTTACAGCAATCTCTTTGTTCCGTTTTAAGTACAGTTGAAATGAGGAAACAAAGTAGTCTAAGGTTTCTAATTCATTCATTGCATAGTAGGCTTTTAGTAGTGTGTATTTGGCCGCACAAGCGTAGTAAACGTCGGTAAAATCTACTTGATTAAGCAGGTAGACGGTGTCCGGGTAATCGCCCTTTGCATAAAGAAGGTTTGACCGGCTTAAGTTGTAGGCGTTTTCTTGATGCAATTCTGTTATTGAAAACCTATAATCTTCAATGAATTTTTCAACCCACACATATTCATCAAGCTTAATGCCGATAGCCACAATGTTTCGAAAGCTAATATGCGATAACATTCCATTTTCTAGTAAGATTTTATTTAGTAACAGCAGTTTTTGCATATCAAATAGAATTGGAGTAAAGGCCGCTTTACCGCTATTTACTTGCTGAATACAATAATTTGAAAGGTAGGCATACATAGACCTTAGCTCCCTATCGGTAAAAGATTTTTGATAACTGTTTAAGGTGTTAAGGGTTTGGGTAAACTGTTGAGTGTCGTTATCGGATTTTAGTAAGTTGAATATTTCATAATAGCTATGAATGGCAGGCGTATCAAGATAAATCTTTTTATGCTTGGTGATGATGTCAACCACATCTGATTCTAATGGTTTTTCGTGTTTCGTGTTTAATATTTTTTCTCTATTTATTAGTTCACATAAGGTGCGAAGCTTGGCGCTAAAATAGTAGGCATCAAAACTTTTGTTTTTTAATCCAATAGATTCGTCGTGAGTGATGTTTTGCTGTTGCTCAAAAAAATTGTTTTTTTCATCAGCTAAAAGATAAGAACGCCTATAGGTCTCAATATTTAAGTAAGGATCACTATCAACAGACAATTGAACGACTTTTTCCTGTTGTTGGAAGAGGTTGCTAATATTACGCTTTCTATACTGTTTAAGTAAGGCTAAATGCTTATTAAAATCTTTTTCTTGTAGTTCTTGCAGGATTAGGTATGATTCAGTTAACTTTAATAATGCAGACATTTGTTCTCTAACTTTTACGTCTTTGAAATCGCTTGAACCAAAAAGCTCTTTAAAAACTGCCTGCTTACCTAAATTACTTTTTAATAGATTAGGTAAGGCACTTTTGTATATTTGAAAGAGCCTGAAGGCATACGAAGAAGTATCGGTTTGATACAATAAGTATTTTTCAAAGTCTTTTAGTTCTTTGTCGCTTAAACTGGCAATAATCTGGGTGAGCTTACTGTTGTGCATTTACAAAATATTAGCTTTTTTATGCTTAAAACATTAAAAATCAACAAACTATATTTTCATGTAGCTTGTGAAAGTGTCACAATTTACAAAATTTGAATTAATTAATGCTGGTTTTTATTTTTATGTTTACCATGTAAAAATTTGATTTATGAAGAAATTGTGGATACTTGTTTTAGGTTTAGTGGGTTGGACTCAGGCTCAAACGGACGGTCACATACACCACTTGTTTGGTTTAAAACAAGAAACACAGGGTATATTAACACAGGCCGCACTAAATCAACAAAACGGAGGGAGTGTAGAAATTGAAACCTTTACATCCAACTTTAGTTTGGGTGGATCTTATAGTTATTTTAATGTCAACAATAAAGTCTTATATGCCGATACAAGCTTTCAAACGTTGAGTTATCTTAATGAATATTTGTTGCCGTCAGTTTATGTGTCCAATTATAGCGGCACATCCAATTTTTTTACTTATCAAACAGGAATTTCGTCTTTGTGTGTTGACCCATTAGAGGACTCTTTATACTATACCTTTGATTACGCTACCAAACTATTAAGCATATTAGCGCCATTTAGCGGAACAGTGTTGTCTAGCCCTCAACTTTTAGCGGTTTCTGATATAGGGAACTTAAGTCAAGTCTATTTTCAAAACAGCATATACTTAGCCTCAAGTAACAATCTTGGCGAAGCGGTGCTATACGTACTTAGCGCTACAAGCCTGGGCATTTTAGAATCAATAGCCTTACCGTTTCAATACACTTACTTAGTTGCCGATCCGCAATGGGGTGTTTATGCTGTAGCTAAGAACGATGTTCAACAACACTTTTTATTACACTTAAATACAGGGGCGAATCAATTTGACACAATTGCGGCTCTTCCATCTTGCCCGACATGTACCTATGATAAAAATGCACTGGTTATTGATTCGGATAACGGCCACCTTATAATGGCAAGATCAGAAGATAGCATGGGTGGATCACCGCAATATTTTTTATCTACTTATGATCTAGTGGGTGGTAGTGAAATATATAATGTTCAAACGTTAGACAGGTGGAGTAATTTAATATTCCAAAAACCGAAAGCGGATCTAGTTTACCCTGGAGATGCTGATCACAACAAATTGGTCAATATGACCGACTTGCTTCCTATAGGCTTAAAGTACAACGACCCAGTTAGCGATAGATTAGTAATTTCGACAGCATGGATTGGGCAAGAAGCCACAAACAGCCAAGACACATTAGCGAATGGAGTGGATAAGAAACACGCAGATTGTAACGGGGATGGACAGATAAATTCTATCGATGTCGATGCAATTTTTGAAAACTATTCCTCTGTTCATTATAGCGAGAAGAGTACGAATGCAAATTGTGATTTTCCGGTCTATGTTCAATTTCCATCCTTCGTTAAAGAAGACGAACCGATTGAGATTCAAATAGGATTGGATTTAAACACCAATATTAACCAGGCAATTTATGGATTAATATTTACCATAGATTATGATGAAAGTTTCGTTGCTTCAGGAGGGATGTCCACCCAAGGGGGGTCGACATGGTTTGGGACGGAAAATGGGGATTACATCCAACGTTTCTATAAAGAAGAGCAAGGAAGGTTAGCTGTTGGAGTTGTCGGTATTGATCAAGAAAACAGAAATGGAGGGGGCGGAGTTTTACTCGACGGAATATGGACAATGGAGGATGTGGTCATACCTATTGCGCAAGGCTATAGCAACATGGATTTCAGAATAAGCAATGTCACCTTAATTGATGCGAATGGAAATTATTTAGATGGATGCGGGGTGGATACAAGCATCCGGGTTTACGACAAAAGTGTAGGCATTCAAGAACGAACAATAGAAGCACTTTATCTTTTTCCAAACCCCACGAAACTAAGTCACATTAATCTTGAAAATGTAAAAGACCTTGACCAAGTAGAAATGTACGACATGCAAGGGCGATTGATTCAAACCTGGCATACCAATTTCAACCACCTTCCCTTGAATAATTTACCTAAAGGCATCTATATATTAAAGGCTTACACGCCGGAGAAAATGTATGTGAACAAATTGGTTTACGCAAAGGAATAATTCAGCTCGGCTCTTAAAAAAAGTTTTCTCCCTTTAGCTATATGCTTGTTTCAATGAGTATCTGCTTTTGATATGCGCAAGTTCCAAGCTACATTTATAGTGTGCAAACTGATTTAAGAAACCCAATTACTTCGTGGCAGGAAGAGGAGCGACCAAGAGAAAAGTTAATGCTAAAAGGAAAAGCTTCACTATCTAACAAAGAGCTCTTAGCTATCCTTATTGGAAGCGGCACTCCACAGACAAGTGCAGTGGATTTATGTGAGCAAATTTTGCACTACGTGCATCACGACTTGGTGCAACTGGGAAAACTAAACCTTAATGACCTTATGCGCTTCAAGGGCATAGGAGAAGCCAAAGCAATCAGTGTAGTCGCCTCCATGGAACTAGGAAGGAGAAGGCAAGCTGAATATCATCCAAAAGCAAATATTATTAAGTCGAGTAAGGATATTTATTGCTTGTTGCTAAGCGATATGAGCGACTTAATCACTGAAGAATTTTGGGTGATTTTTCTAAATCATCGAAATAAAATAATAGGCAAAGAGCGGATAAGTTCGGGCGGATTGACGGCAACAGTCGTAGATGTGCGCATTTTATTCAAACAAGCCATTGAGCGCTTAGCTACATCCATCATTATCGCACACAATCATCCATCAGGAACCCTTAAACCATCGCGGGCCGACATCCAACTTACCCAAAAGATTAAGAATGCGAGCAAACTATTAGATATTCAATTGCTAGACCACCTTATTGTGGCTGATTCGGGTTACTATAGTTTTGCAGATGAGGGTTGTCTTTAAACAATTTACCAGGTATTTTACGTTATGTATCTGTGGGTTTATCACTCCTTAATCCTACACTATTTTTTTCATACTATATTTGCATAACCAAACGAACGATATATGAACATTCAAACGATACAATTTTCACGCGAGAAGAATGCAGAATTCGTGAAAGAATTAAAGCATCGCGTTAATCAATATTTTAAGGAAAAAGGCATTTCCAAACATGCTAACTTTTCAATGGTGTTCAAGACCGTGTGCATGGTTGCGATTCTCGTTGTGCCCTATGGCTTTATGATGTCTGGTTTAATAAGCAGCATTTGGATTCACTACTTGATGTGGGTTATTATGGGAATTGGGGTTAGTGGTATTGGAATGTCGGTAATGCATGATGCTAACCATGGCGCATACTCCAAGAATAGAACAATTAACAGAATTATCGGGCGGTTTATAGATTTGGTGGGTGGAAATGCCACCAATTGGAAAATGCAACACAATGTTTTACATCATACCTATACGAATATTCATGGTTTAGACCAAGATATCAAGGCGGGTGCGGTATTGCGTTTATCTCCAGAGCAAAAGCGCTATAAAATTCATAAATATCAACATATTTATGCTTGGTTTTTATACGGATTAATGACGCTTCCGTGGATGACAATAAAGGACTTTTTTCAAATGGTAGAATTTAGAAAAAAGAACTTAAATAAAGGGCGGTCACGAAAATTCTGGAAGGAGTATTCTATTATGGTAGCAATCAAGGTGTTTTATTACACTTACATGTTGGTTTTACCGATCATCTTTTTACCTTTCTCATGGTGGCAGGTGGTTTTGGGCTTTGTGCTTATGCACTATGTTACTGGTGCAACTTTGGCCACTACTTTTCAGTTAGCACACGTGATGCCTAAAACCATGAATAAATTAAATATTGTAGATAACAGTATAGAAGAAAATTGGGTCATACACCAGCTGGAAACTACAACTGATTTTGCTCGCAACAATTGGCTGGTTTCATGGTATATTGGCGGACTTAATTTTCAAGTTGAGCACCATTTATTTCCAAATATTTGCCACGTACACTATAAGAAGCTTTCTAAAATAGTAGAGCAAACGGCGAAGGAGTATGGGGTGGTTTATAACAACATTCCAACGATGGCAAATGCCTTGATTGAACATGGAAAAGTTTTGAAGCGATTAGGAACAGTAGAATAAGAAATGAGCATAAAAAAAGCCCCAAGTTAAAGGGGCTTTTTTAATATCTAGAATATACAAATTAATTAAACCGTCATAATCTCACTCTCTTTATTGCTGATGACGGAGTCAACTTTTGAAGAGTAATCGTTAACTACTTTTTGAACGTCCTCTTCAGCATTTTTCGCGAGGTCTTCGCTCAAGCCATCTTTTTCAAGTGATTTGATAAAATCCATCGCATCTTTTCGAGCGGAGCGTAAAGAGATTTTGGCATCCTCAGCTTCTACTTTGGTTTGTTTTACCATTTCCCTTCTTCTTTCTTCGGTCAATGGGGGAATATTTAAACGTATGAATTCACCATCATTTTGAGGGGTAAGTCCAATGTTGGCTTGAAGAATACCCTTCTCAATATCTTGTAAGGTGGATTTATCGAATGGCTGAATAGCGAGCGTTCTCCCATCAGGAGTGGTTACGCTGGCAAGTTGATTAAGTGGAGATAAAACCCCATAGGCCTCAACCATTACACTACCCAACATAGACGGATTTGCTTTTCCCGCTCTAATTTTAGTAAGTTGATTGATAAGATGCTCGATGGCTTTATTCATGGAGTCTCTCGCCTCATCTAACATCATTTCAATTTCTTCTTGCATAAGTATTTAGTTTATTTATTAATTAGAAACAATTGTACCAATTTTTTCTCCCTTTAAAAGCCGTGCTAAATTTCCAGGCGTATCCATATTAAACACTAATATGGGAACATTATTTTCTTGACATAAAGTAAATGCCGTAGTATCCATAATATTCAATTTCTGCTTAAGGGCATCTTCAAAACTAAGTTGGTCATATTTTGTAGCACTTGGATCTTTCTCTGGGTCGGAAGTGTAAATACCGTCCACTCTAGTTCCTTTAATAACAGCATCCGCATTAATTTCTGAAGCTCTTAAGGCTGCCGCAGAGTCGGTTGTGAAATACGGGCTTCCTGTACCAGCTACGAATATTACGACACGCCCTTTTTCAAGATGACGAGTAGCCCTTCTTCTAATGTAGGTTTCAGCTATTTCCTTCATTTCAATGGCAGAAACTAAGCGGGTATATATCCCAGCGGTTTCTAAGCCATTTTGCAGGGCAACTCCGTTAATAACCGTTGCTAACATTCCCATATAATCTCCAGAAACCCGGTCGATTCCATTGTCTTTAGCTTGTAATCCTCGAAAGATGTTTCCACCACCTATGACGATTGCTATTTCAAAACCCATGTCGGTGGCTTCCTTGATGTCCTTTGCATATTGTATCACAACACTGGGGTCAATGCCAAATTGCTTACTACCCATAAGACTTTCACCGCTTAGCTTTAATAATACTCGTTTTAGTTTCATTTTCAATTTTGACACTAAAATAATCCTTTTCGTTAATAATTGACATAAAAAAAGCCCCTTCAACAATTTGGAGGAGCTTTTTTTAGATTTAAATTGATATTAGTCTCCTAATTCTATTCTTTTGAAAGCGACAATTTCAGCATCGTCACCAAAATCTTTGATGGCCGTACTCACCTTCATATCAGTATTCAAAGCAAAGAATTGATCAAGTAAACAGTATTCTTGGTCAAGTAAGGTGTTGTCAGCAATAAAACGATCTAATTTACCAGGGACAATGTTGTGCCAGATTTTTTCAGGCTTACCTTCAGCGGCTAACTGTGCTTTGATATCGTCTTCAACTTTTGCCATTACATCTTGTGTTAACTGAACCATACTTACGAATTGAGGAACATTCTTAAGGTGTTTACCTAGACGCACTCTTTCTTCATTTTCTTTTTCAATCTGACTCTTGAATGCTTCTGTTTCCTTGGCGATAAAGTCTGCATCAAATTCAGTATAACTTAAAATCTTAGGATTCATAGCTGCAATGTGCATAGAAACTCCTTTAAAGAAGTTAGCAGCATCGTCCTTCACTGATTGGTATGAAACCAACACACCAATTTTGTTTCCAGCATGAATGTAAGATGAAATATTATCACCAATCATTACAGCAAAATTACTAATAGAAATATTTTCTCCGATAGAACCTACTTTTTCAGTGATTCTATCTTTTACACTCACCCCGTCGATAGTTAGGGCCTCTAATTCTTCTTTGGATTGAACGTTTTCAGCCAAGGCAAGTTCAGCTAATTCAGTTGCGAACTGAACAAACTCATCATTTTTTGCAACGAAGTCTGTTTCACAAGCTAGGTGAACAATAACCCCTTTCCCGTTATCAGTAGATGTTTTTGCAATAACAGCGCCTTCGTTGGCATCTCTTCCTGACCGTAATTCAGCAACTTTTGCACCCTTTTTTCTTAGGTAGTCAATAGCGCCTTGCATATCTCCATTAGATTCAGCTAAAGCTTTTTTACAATCCATTAAACCCGCACCGGTTGAGTCTCTTAATTCTTTTACTTGTTGAGCAGTAATAGCCATGTTTTTGTTTTTTATTGTTAATACATATTAATGAAAAACGGTCAAGCATTAGCCCGACCGTTTTTATTTTGGATGGGCGCGATTACGCCATTTAATTACTTTGTTTCAGCGGTCTCTTCCGTGGTAGTTTCTACCTCTTCGGTTTTTACTTCTTCAGTTTTTGCTTCTTCTACTTTTTCTTTGTCTTTCATAGTCTGACGCTCAGTCAAACCTTCTCTGACAGCTTCAGCAAGATAGTTGGTGATTATTTCAATCGATTTAGAAGCATCATCATTAGCTGGGATAGCAAAATCCACTAAGTTAGGGTTAGAGTTGGTGTCTACCATTCCAAAAGTTCTAATGCCCAGTTTTTTAGCTTCTTTGATTGCAATGTGCTCATGATTGATGTCCACTACAAAAATTGCCGCCGGCAAACGATTTAATTGCTCAATACCACCTAATACCGTATTCAGTTTTTCTCTTTGACGAGTCATCATTAAACGCTCTTTTTTTGTCAAACCCGTAGCACTTGTATCTGCTAAGATTTTCTCAATAGTTTGCATTTTCTTGATTGACTTTCTAATCGTACCAAAATTAGTTAACATTCCCCCTAACCATCTTTCGGTTACGAAAGGCATGTTAATGCTTTTTGAAATTTCCTTAACTGTTTCTTTAGCTTGCTTTTTAGTAGCAACAAACATAATTTTTCTACCTGAGGCAGTAATTTGTTTCATTGCAGCAGCAGCTTCTAATAATTTATCCGATGTTTTGTTCAGGTCAATTAAGTGAATTCCTTTTTTCTCCATGAAAATGTATTGCAACATTTTAGGATTCCACTTTCTTTTTAAGTGTCCAAAGTGAACACCGGCCTTCAACAATTCTTTTTGATCTATTCTTTCCATGATTAAATTTCTTGTACTTGCCTTATAATATTAACGCTTACTAAATTGTTCTTTCTTACGCGCTTTTCTGAAGCCAGGCTTCTTACGCTCAACTACTCTTGCATCTCTTGTAAGCATTCTAAGAGGCTTAAGTGCTATTCGATATTCTTCATCAATCAATAATAGCGCTCTAGAAATCCCTAACTGAATTGCTTCAGCCTGCCCCTTGATACCACCACCTGCAACATTCACCGTGAAGTCGAAACTCTTAGTGTTTTCAGTTGCCACTAATGGCTCTATTACTTTGTTTTGTAAAAAGTCTACTGAGAAGTAGTCTTTTAGATCTTTACCATTTACGGTTACTTTGCCTTTACCCTTGCTGATAAAAACTCTTGCCACTGAAGCTTTACGTCTTCCTATCGCTGTATTTTTTTCCATAATATTAACTTAATGTTTGAGGTTGTTGAGCTGTATGTGGATGCTCAGCACCTTCGTAAACAAATAATTTTCTAAACATTGCTCTACCCAATCTGTTTTTTGGAAGCATACCTCTGACTGCATTCTCAACAATTGCAATAGGCTTCTTTTTATTCAAATCTTTGGCAACAACTTTACGTTGACCTCCTGGATAACCAGTATAACGTACGTAGGTTTTTTGATCCCACTTATTTCCTGATAAATGTATTTTATCAGCGTTTAAAACAATTACGTTATCACCAGCATCAAAATGCGGAGTGTAAGTGGCTTTGTGCTTACCTTTAAGGATAGTTGCAATCTCTGTGCACATTCTACCTAAGGTTTTGTTTGTAGCATCTACAACAAACCATTCTCTTTGATAGTTTTGTGCATTTGCAAACTTAGTTTTGTAACTTGATGTATTCACGTTTTTAATTTTCTTTTGTTATAAGTTGTTGATTTTCAGTTTAATTATCGCCTTAAGACGAAATTGGTTAAAAAATCGGAATGCAAAGATAAGCTTATTTGAGTTTCCAAACAATAGAGATTGATTGTTTTTTAATTGGACCTCTATAAGTTGTTGATAATCAGCTTAAATTTCGCAAAATACTTAAAGTTAGACCAAGCAATAACGTTAATAAAGCAGAGAGATAAGCGCGCTTTGATGTTTGAGATTTCAAGCGAAATGACGACTGCTTAAAATTATTTTTTCTTCGGGGAATTTTTTAACAGAACCAAGTTGAGTTGCAGGGTGTTCTTTTTCTGAATTCTTTATCTAAAAGTAGTTATTTACTTTTACTTTTGTAATTGAATACTAAAAGAAAGATTTATGTCAAAATATGATGTTGCAATTATTGGCTCTGGTCCTGGCGGGTATGTTGCCGCTATTCGTTGTGCTCAACTCGGGTTCAAAACCGCTATTATTGAAAAATATGACACTTTAGGGGGCACTTGTTTAAATGTTGGATGTATTCCTAGTAAGGCTTTATTGGACAGCTCAGAGCACTATCACAAAATGAACCATGAATTTGCAGAACATGGAATTAATGTGAACGAAGCAAGCTTAGATTTTTCTAAAATGATAGCACGTAAAGACAGCGTGGTCGAACAAACTTGCGAGGGCATTGCATTCTTAATGAAGAAGAATAAAGTGGATGTGCTAATTGGTGTAGGATCATTTAAAGATAAAAACACGATACTGATTAATGGCAAGGATGAAATTACTGCAGAAAAGATAATTATCGCCACAGGATCTAAACCTGTGCATTTGCCTTTTGCTAAAATTGACAAGAAAAGGGTAATAACTTCAACGGAGGCTTTAAAGTTGCCGGAAGTGCCCAAACATCTCGTAATTATTGGAGGAGGAATTATCGGATTAGAAATGGGCTCCGTATACCTGCGTTTAGGAAGCCATGTGACGGTTGTTGAATACTCCAATCGTGTAACTCCAGGAATGGATGGCGATATCAGTAAAGATTTGAAAAGAATATTTGCCAAGCAGGGTATGAAATTCGAACTAAGCACCAAGGTTAACGCTGTGAGTGTGAAAGGAAAAGAGGTAACAGTAAAAGCGGAAAATAAGAAAGGAGTTGCAGTTGAATTCAAGGGTGATTACTGTTTAGTTGCAGTTGGAAGAAAAGCATACACGGAAGGCTTAGGCTTAGAAAATGTAGGCATCACAACAGATGATAGAGGGCGAATTGAAACCGACGGACAATTGCAAACAAATGTGCAAGGCATATATGCTTTAGGCGATGTGGTGAAGGGAGCGATGCTAGCGCACAAGGCGGAGGAAGAAGGTGCTTTTGTAGCTGAAGTAATGGCTGGACAAAAACCACACATTCATTATAACATGATTCCTGGTGTTTGTTACACTTGGCCAGAAGCTGCGGGTGTTGGAGCTACTGAAGAAGAATTGAAAGAAGCAAAAACAGTATATAAAACCGGTAAATTTCCTTATCGAGCATTGGGAAGAGCGCGAGCGAGTATGGATATCGATGGCTTTGTAAAAATTCTAGCGGATAAAAAGACAGATGAAATCTTAGGTGTCCATATTGTTGGTGCACGAGCAGCCGATTTAATTATGGAAGGGGTTGTAGCCATGGAATATCGAGCAAGCGCTGAAGACATATGCCGCATGAGCCACCCGCACCCCACCTACAGTGAGGCATTTAAAGAAGCTTGTCTTGCTGCTACGGAGGATAGAGCGATACACGTATAATTTCATACCCAAAACTGCGGGAGGGTTTACCACTTGCTTTTAAATTCTTACTTAGACCAAAACACTTCTCAACAGGGTCTCTCCAGCGGAGGACCCTGTTGAATTTTAAATTTTAATTTATGAGACTACATCGAGTATTGATTATTGGCTTACGACAAGCGCTGAGCGAAGCTTTGTTTAGCGATAAATACGCAGATAAGGTCATTGAAAAAACCCTAAAGGCGAATAAGAAATGGGGCAGCAAAGACAGAGCCTTTGTAGCTGAATCGTTCTATGATATTATAAGATGGAAGCGAAAGCTGGCCTTTTATATTGGGGAGGAAGTAAAACGCACGAACATTTATAATTTGATAGCGGCATATCTACTTACCAAAGAATATGAAGTCCCGCTTTTTGATGAGTTTAAGGGCATTGATTTTCGCAAAATTGAAGATAGATTCTCAGAGAAAATAGACAACCCCGCAGTAGAACAATCAGTGCCGGATTGGTTGTTTGATCTTATTGAAAAAGACTATGGTAAGGAGACCGTTGAGATTTTAGCTGCTTTAAACAAACAGGCTGAGGTTTATTTGAGAGTTAACACACTTAAAACGACTTCTGAAAATGTTATTAATTCGCTAGAAGTTGAAGGGATTGAAGCGGTAAGTGTTCCAGGGCAGGAGAATGCGGTACAAATCAAGCAAAGGAAAAATTTGTTTAGAACTGCCGCCTTTCAAGATGGATGGTTTGAAGTTCAAGATATTTCTTCACAGCTTGTCGCGAAAGCCTTAGCCCCCAAACCCGGCATGCGTGTGATGGATGTTTGCGCAGGAGCGGGAGGTAAAACACTACATTTAGCAGCACTTATGCAAAATAAAGGACAACTTATTGCATTGGATATATATGAATGGAAATTGAAAGAGTTAAAGCGCAGAGCACGCCGTGCGGGGGCTCATAATGTTGAAACAAGACTAATAATAGCAAAGACAATCAAACGCTTAAAAGACGGAGCCGATGCTTTGTTGATAGACGCACCGTGCAGTGGACTAGGTGTTTTGAAAAGAAATCCTGATGCTAAATGGAAACTCGATCAAGATTTTATCGATCGCATTACAAAGGAGCAAGCAGAAATATTACAAACCTACAGTAAGGTCCTTCGTAAGGGTGGAAGAATGGTTTATGCAACTTGTTCTATTCTGCCTCAAGAGAATGAACAACAAGTGGAAAAATTTCTAGCAAACAACGAGGAGTATACTTTGATTACTGCACAGACTTTGCTACCACATATTACAGGTAATGATGGTTTTTATATTGCGGTTTTAGAGCGAAGAGCCTAAAAACAAAAAGCCGCTCACAATTCAGTGAGCGGCTTTTCGAAGAATTAAATCAATAGATTAAAACAATACAGACACACCTAAACGGATAGTGTTAGGATTTAAGTTTAATCCAAAATTTCCCTGACTTGACTTAGTTTCAACGCCGGCAGCTTCAATTGTAGAACTTGAAGAAGTATAACCTAAGAAACCATAATTAGCTTCTAATGCTATCTTTTTACTTACATAAAAACTCATACCAGGTGTGATACCTGCATTCAAAGCAAAAGTGCTTGGGCCATCGACAGATACACCAGCAGCTTCAACTGTAGAACTTCCAAACATGGTGTTTACTCCAGCTTCAAAAAACATAGCAAAACGATCTGCAGGAACGATATAGTATCTTGCAAATGCACCACCACCAAATCCTAGAGCATTGGTTTTAACTTCTACCCCTGTAGTTTCCTCTTTAGAGTTGTTCATCATGAATCCAAGATCCAAACCAACAACTATCTTGTCAGTAATAAAGTATCCCACTTTAGGAGTGATACCTAAGTTGAAGTTTGAAGGACCATCGGTTGATGTGCCACCAACATCCGTTGAGGAAGAACCAGTATTAAAGTTCAATGAACCGTTTAAAAAAATGTTACCTTTCTCTGGTTGCGCAAACGCTAGGGTTGTAGCGAACAATGCAACTGCTAATAATTGTAATTTTCTCATAATTAATTATTTTGGGTTTAAAATAAATTTCGAAACAAAGATTAACTTAAAAAGCCTGTGATGGGTATGAGGAATGAGTTTAACAGGACTAGGACGTCCGAACATACCTTGGACGTGTGCTTATAGAAAGTCATACTAAGGGCTTAACTATTACTTTGAAGCCGCTCAACGAGTTTAAACCCTAAGAATCCCATAGGGATATATGCGAGTCCTAAGTCTAAGATATTGAACCACATCGGGGAAGGAACCATACTGACCATGGCAGCGCCACCAGCGAGGAAGAAACCTCCGATTATCAAGGCATGCACCAGTTTGCGTGTCGCAGCAATATAGGCAGCAATCAATGAACCTGAGAAGGTCCCTAAAGCGTGCGCCAAAAAGGGCATTAAGAAATGTTCGGGTTTAAAAAGGTGAATATTTGCTTTTAGGCTTTCAATGTCTTCTGGGCTTACCCCTGGAGGCGGTGGAATAATGCTGCCGCTAATATTTATTATTGACATATTAACAACACTACCGACAACTATACCTAGTGCAAGGGCTAACACGTTTTTAAGAATGGGGGGCATGATTTTTTAGATTCAGATTAAATGTAAGATATAATTTAACGGTTAAACTAAATCTGAACCATTAATTTTTGCAGGACACCAATTGCCGCTTCTGGAATTTTAGTGCCTGGACCAAAAACAAACGCTACACCATTTTCAAACAAGAAATCATAATCTTGCTGCGGAATTACACCTCCAGCAACCACCATAATATCTGCTCTACCTAATGCCATTAATTCAGCAA
>TARA_B110000483_G_scaffold122750_1_pt1 | contig 14473 bp, 15 predicted proteins | sample TARA_B110000483 | Tara Oceans TARA_B110000483 (sample SAMEA4398176) | marine metagenome | biome: Polar Biome; feature: [SRF] surface water layer (ENVO:00010504); material: water (ENVO:00002006), including particulate matter (ENVO:01000060) such as... | depth 5 m
TTTTAATTATATATCCACTCATAGTCTGTGTTTCTTTTATATAATTGAAATTGTCGCCATATTTACCGTAGTAGGTTCCCGCCCTTCTAGTGAATGTGAAAACCGACCAATCGTCATTATTTTTTATAGAACTAAAATCGCTTACAAAATCATTAAAAGCGTTTTTATCCAATATAAAAAAATCATCTTCAAAAATTGCAATACACTCATCGCTCTTATAAGTTTCATAAGCTAATTTCAAGGCATTATAATGAGACATCGTACAGCCAAGCTCCCCATTACTATTTTGAATGGCCGAAAATCGTTGGATATTTGTTAAAAACGAGTTGTCTGATTTAACCTTTTCAAAATAATCAAATCGGTCTCTTCGCCCATCAAGATTTATGTAAAACCCGTTTAGCATTAAAAATATATGTGTTATATTTTTAATTTGTATTTATTTGATATATTGTTTATATATTAAATTAATTTTTCAAAGCTATAATAGATATTGTTTTATTATAAATGTTTAGTTTGATTTAAAGATAATACAATTAAAAATAATATAAAATGGTAAAAATAGCTTTCCATGACAATTGTTTATGTGAAAGAGGCACAACAATTTCACTATATGACTATGCATATTATAATAAACATTACTTAGGAAATGAAAGTATTATTATGTATATTGGCAATGATAATAGAAATGTTCCAGAAGTTTTGGATAAATTTAAAAAAGAATTTACTTTACGACCTTATAACAATTGGCAACAAGAAGCAGATAATATACTAAAAGAGGAAAATTGTGATATTTTATATATGCAAAAGGCAGGAGAATGGGATGGAAAGATGGCTAATCCAAGTGTATGTAAAACAATTATACATTGCGTTTTTAACACGCAGAACCCTCATGGAAATGTTTATGGAAGAATATCTAATTGCTTTGGTAATAATAGATGGCCTGTTGTAAATTATATGGTGAATTTACCAGATGTGAAAGATGATATGCGTAAAGAATTAAATATACCAGAAGATGCAACCGTATTTGGGCGTCATGGGGGACGTGAACAATTCAATATACCAAGTGTTAATAAAGCCATAGATAAAATAACGGACGAAAATCCTAATATTTATTTTTTTCTAGTAAATACAGATAAATTTTGTAGGGAAAAGAAAAATATTATACATTTTGGTAAGATTATAGATTTAAACGAAAAGGTAAAATTTATAAATAGTTGCGATGCTATGATTCACGCAAGAAAAATGGGTGAAACATTTGGAGCAGCAGTATCTGAATTTTCAATAAAAAATAAACCAGTTATAACATGTAACAGTGGTGATATCGCACATTTAAATATCTTAAAAGATAAGGCAATTATGTATAATCAAAATAATGTAGAAGAAATATATAATATTTTTAAGAATTTTGACCGTAATGAAAGTAAAAATAAAGACTGGAATGCGTATAGTGATTATTTACCTGAAAAAGTGATGGACGTATTTAATAATACGTTTATAAAACCATTAATAATTTAAAGATATTTAATTAACTTTATAAAATGAATAATAATATTCAACAGTCTTTATTAAGATTACGTAATCTAGGATTTAATCCAAATAATTTATTAGATATAGGTGCTCATCATGGGTATTGGAGTTTATCAGCTAGACATGTTTATCCAAATACAAAATATATGTTGATTGAACCCATAATATATAATGAATTATCTAGTTGTTGTAAACAATTACCAAATTTTGATTACAAAAATATATTATTATTTGATACAGAAACTGAAGTAGATTGGTATGAAGCTAGAAATACCGGAGATTCAATATATAGAGAAAATACAGAGCATTTTAAAAATATAAAACCTATCAAAAAAAAAACTAGGAAATTAGATAATGTTTTTCAAAATGTAACATTTGATTTAGTGAAATTAGATGTTCAAGGAGCAGAAATACCTGTGTTAAAAGGGGGTAAAAACTTAATTGATAGAGCGGAAGTTGTAATATTAGAGTTACCTTTTGCTGCTCAATGGAATAATGGATGTTCAGATTTTAAAACTCATATTGATTATATGAATAATATAGGATTTACAGTATTTGATATTATAGAATTACATAGATTAGGAGAAAATAATCTAGTTTTTCAAATAGATATTCTATTCATTAAAAAAACAAGTAAATTAGTAGATAAATTTCAAAATATTATAAATAATCAAGGAAAATAGTGAAATATAATTATAATTATAATATAATGAATAGTGTTGAAAGAATTTTTATTCCTATAGGCACAGACTGTGGTATAGCAGCAGCTCTGAATAATTATAAATTACGATTATTTTCATTACCATTTGATTGGGTTGTTACTTATAATGGTGTAACTGATATTATCGTGAATAAGTTTGCTGGTTATTTATTTCCTGATAAACAATCAAATATTTCTTGTCATACAAAATTTGTTCACAATACATTTCCAAATGATTATGAAACAATGAATAGAAGAATTAATCGTTTTATGGAATTATTAAAAAATGAAGAAAAAGAGCTAATTTTTATTAGAAAAGGACATTACATTCATCATCATCAAGAGGCTGAAAAAAATAATTGTATTCTTAAAAATGATCTACAAGATAGTTATGATTTAGATAAAAATCTCAAAACTACATATCCAAAATTAAAATTTAAAATTATAGTTTTTTTATGTTGTGAAAAATGTTTTCAATATAATGAAAAGATTTCGTTAGGAAATTTGTCTATACCATCAAATATAGAAATATATAATATAGCAAAAAAAACAACTATGATAGAAAAAGATGATATTTTTAATAATGCGATGAATGAAATTCTGAAAAATAATAAATAATATTATTTCTAAATTAAAAATAATATAATAATATATTTATAAATGAAAAATGATATTTTGTTTGTAACCGCATTTAGAGATATAAATAGAGGAAATTGGAAGAATATTCCAAGAGGAATAGAAAGTTAGTGTGATGCTTTTTATAAATATTCTTCTCAAATGAAATATAAAATAGTAGTATTTATAAGTGATAAAATACAAAATTATCTATTAAATAAATATACGTTTGGTAATAATGTAATTTTTTTAAATAATGATTGTGTAGATACATTTTATCATAAATATTTATCATTGGAAACAGAAATAGTTAAATCTTCTCGTTTTCAAAACCTAATACCTCATTATAAAAAAAAAGTAATTTCATATATATATCCTGAATATAATGTTGTAAATCATAGTAAAATAAATTATGTTAATGAAGCAAAAAAAAGATATCCTGATTACAAATTTTATAGTTGGATAGATTTTGGTATTAGATTATGGGAAACTTCAAAATTATATAATAAAACTATTATTATTGATGCTTTACCAAAAAAAATAATGTATCAACATATTGAGGGAAATATTCCTATAAGGCAACGCGGAATTTTGCCAGTTAAAGAAGAAAAAACAACACCATATGCTATTTTAGCATCAGACGCGGTTCATTTTGCGGGATCTATATTTATTATACATAATGAGTTAGTTGAAGTATATGAAAAATTATATGAAAATAAATTAAAAGAATTTCATAAATTAGGTATAGTTGAGGATGATCAAAAACTATTATTACAAGTTTTTTTGGATCAGCCCGATTTATTTTATATGCCAAATGCAATAAATTACCCTCAATTAAATATTAGAATAGGTGCTGCTGGACATGAAACCGAATGGTTTAAATTATTAGAAATGCTTTAAATAATATTGATTATAAAAATATTATTTAATAATTACTTATTTTTAAGGGTTATAAAAATGGAGTATTTGTAGATGTTGGTGCTTATGATGGTAAATTAATAAATAATACTTTGTATTTTGAAGAAAATAATAATTGGTCAGGTATAAATATTGAACCACTTAAAGATACATTTAATGAGTTAGTTTTAAATAGACCAAATTGTATTAATATTAACTGTGCTGTTTCAAATAATAATGGTTATGCTGATTTTTATAGTAATTCTGGATTTACTATTTTAACATCAGGATTAAAAGAATTATATGATAAAAGGCATTTGGATAGATTGAATAATGATACTAAAAATTATCCAATGTGGTATAAAACTGATCCAATAAAGAAGGATATAAAAACAGAAACAAATATTATAAAAGTAAAAACAATGAAATTAGAGGATATATTAGATGAAAACAAGGTAAAACATATCAATTATTTATCTATAGATGTTGAAGGTGCTGAATTTGATGTAATAAAATCAATAAATTTTGATAAGGTTTTTATTGATGTAATTGGTTTTGAAAATAATTATCCTGATGTTGGTAAAAAAATTCAAAAATATCTAGAAAATAACGGATTTAAGCTTTTACATAACTCAATAGATGTATTTATGATAAATATTAATTCAAAATTCAGAATATAAAGATTTAATATTAAAAAATAAGTTTAATATGTAATAATTTAACTTATTTAAATACTTCCATTTAGTTATAATTAAATGAAAATATGTTTTAATGGTTGGTTCGGTGGTTTTGATGATAAAACAAATCCTGGTTTGCATATTGATTTTTTTTTGAACTTATTTGAAAAAGTATATGGAGAGCCTTGTGAAAAAGGTAATAATATTGAAAGTGAAGTATTGTGTGAATTTGATATGTTAATTGGTTCTACATCATTAGTTAAAACTAAACAATGGAAACATACTTATTTATTTTCAGGTGAATCTACTTTAAAATGTAATAAAAATGATTATACGTGTGTTTTGTGGGGAGAACGAAATAATAACAATGTGGTAAATGTGCCTCTATTCATACCCTATATTTACTCTAATAACTTTGTGAATACATTAGAAACAAAAAAAGAAATTAATATTGTTCCCAACAATGATGTATGTGTAATCATAACCAATCCAAGAGGTAAAGAACGAATCCAATTTTTAAATGAACTAGAAAAGCACTTTAAAGTGTGTTATGCTGGTGGATATAAAAATAATGTAGGAGGTTCTTTAAAACCAGCTTATAATACGAAAGAATATCATTCATTTGTAAATCAATTTAAATTTATTATTTCTATGGAAAACAGCAGAGAAGATACATACATTACAGAAAAATTAATTAATGGTATATTATCAAATATTATACCTGTATATTGGGGATCTGATAAAGTACATGATTATATTAATGAAGAACGATTTTTAAACTTAAAAGATATAAATAATACATATGAAATCATTAATAAGATGAAATATTTACAGCAAAATCCAAATGATTGGTTAAAGATGGTAAATAAAAATGTATTTCCAAACATAGAGAATAAATTAGAAAGAACAATTGAGAATATAACAAATGATATTAAATGCGTGTTAAGTCAAAAATGTTGGAATAATATTTCACAGATATGTTGCGTATCTAATCCTATTTTTGAACCAGATAGATGTAAAATGTTAAAAGATTTATTTAAAGGACAAAATATAGATAATTGTTTTATTAAATATATTAGTCCAACATACAAACATACAATTACAGAAGAAATATATAATAATCATATACGTTCACAATTAGTTAAAACTATGAGAAGTGAACATTTAAGAAAAGGAGAGTTATCTTTATTTTTAAATTATAAAGCTAATTTAGAATATATTGTAAAGAATTATAAAGATGGAATATTCCTAATTTTTGAAAGTGATGTATGTATAAGTAAAGATATTAATAAGTTTAACAACTTTTTAAATAATATAAAAGATAAAAATTGGGACTCAATACATATAGGAAAACATTTATCAGAATTATATGATATACCTATAATAAAAGGTATAACTGGGTATCGTAAAAATAATGTTTTAAATAAAGATTTAATTGAATATATAAACAATTATATACGTAATAATAGTAATTTATATATCGAAGATATAACTAATATAAATAATGAATTTAGGCTAATAAGAAAATTCCATACTAGTTGTTGTGATTCTATTATTTGGAAATATGATGCTATAAAAAAATTTTTAGAATATATGAATACTGAAACAAATTATGGTTCTCCTTTTGATTATTTTATGATTAATTTTTTTGAAAATAATATAGATTTTAAACATTATTGGTCTCTAGATGAATTTTTTATACAAGGAAGTATGTTTGGTAATTATGATTCTACACTAGGTAATAAATAATCTTATTTTTTATAAGTAAAATATATAATTATCTGGAACAACATTTTTTAAAATTATATAATTAAAATTTTCAAGATATTTACATATTTCTTCTTCTCTATAAAAGAATTCTCCACATCGTTCATCCAAATATACAATATTAGAACACGGAATATTTGGATGGTTTCCGACGAATCATCAACCTATTAACATGTAACTCTTAGTATTAAAAATATACAAAATAATTTTTAAAAATATCATATCCTGCATCTGTTTGTGGTTTTTCCTCTATTACAAGTTTTGTTTTTTTCCTAATGATATCGTCACAATTCGTTATAGGATACCCCCCGTTATTTCCTCCATTTTGCCAAATTATAAATCCATTATTAACTTTGGGTAAAAGTATATTAGTATAATTTATATTATATTCCTTTTCTATTTCTGTATAACAATAATTAGATATGAAAAATAAATCATTACAATCTATATTGCTTCCATATGTTGATGAATCATGAATTTCATTTTTTGTATAAATATTATTTTGATGTAAATTTAAATATTCTTTTATTAAATTACAAGGTTCAGACAAATCAATCAGATTATAATTATTTATAATTATACTATAATCTTTCATGAAATAATTTATAGCCAAACAAAGCCCTCCATAACCACAACCTACTTCTACAATATTTTTACATTTTGTATCTTTAATGTGCTTTAATATTAAAAGTGAATGATATACATATCTCAAAGACGTTGGACTGCATTCAATATTTAAATTTGGATTATTTATTGAATATTTAATTGGTGAACCTATACTATCATTTAGTTGACAAAACTCTATTATTTTTTGTTTAGATATATCTGGAAATTCTTTTAAAATTAAATCCAAATATTTTTCTCCATGTTGTAAGGAAACATGCTCCAATATACTACGATAAGTTGGGTTGGATTTAAACGACATCAAAAGATTATCATATTTTAAATAACTAGTATAATTATTATAAATCATTATATAGTAAATATATTTACTTTTTATTTAAATTTATTTAAATTTATGTAAATATAATCATATTAATAACTATTTATCAATTCTACAAGCCGTTCACTACATTTCTCTGGACTCAGATGTTCTAATATGTATTCTCTTGGTTTATAAGTATCTATTTTACTCATAAACTTATTATATGTGTCTTCAAATTCTTCTTCTCTATAAAAGAATTCTCCACATCGTTCATCCCAATATGCAATATTGGAACACGGAATATTAGGATAATTTGCTCCTTCTTCTTGTGACATAAAAGTTACATTCCATACGATCAACGGAACGTTACACGATAACGCCTCTTCTATTGCAAATCCTTGACTCTCGTGGGCATCTACCACTATACCAAACTTAGCATTTTGTAAACATTGAATGTAATCCTCCTCCTTATATTTATTTACATAATCAAATATTTTATATGATATTTGATTATTATTTAGAAATTTCTTTATAAAATTTAATTCTGATGGTTTTCGTCTCTTAAAATAAATAAACACTTCTGTTTTATTTACATTATTTAATGGTTTAAATCGTTCTATTTCAACTGGAAATGGTAGTGTTTTAATTGGTATATACGAATGTCCGCCCAGTATTTTCCACGCATTACAAGCCCAATCAGATGGTTGAATATACACCGCATTACCATTGCTATTTTTAATGTAAAGTAATTTGTTATTAGGGAAAACAGAAAAATGTGGTCCGAATATAAATTTTTTATTTGTGTATAACGAAGTATCTACTGGATTACAAGGCGAATATATTATTTCATAATCTTTAATATCTCCCGCATTACCAAATTTATACTCATATTTTAAATATTTTAACATTAACACTAACCCTATTTTATTTTTATGATGTAAATCATCTAATACCAAAATCTTCATATTAATATATGCAAATATCTTTTTAAATAAAATCCTCTAGATTTCTATCTTATCCCAATCAGGTGGAAACATATCTTTCACACTATTTTCTAGTGCCGGTCCGAACCACAAACTCGGGTAACACACCGTCTTCTCCTTGTTCGTGTTGAAATATGCGCCCCACCAACTGAATGAGCTGTTCGCTATTATATTGTGGCTACACATGCTCATCAGTAGCATTTGCTCGTAGTCCACCAATCCGTGATCTACCGATACGAATTCCATCTTTGGATATTTATTTTTCAACGATTGAATTGCCGGCTCCACGTCGTTTACATCATTCTCCTCATAAAAATACAATACTTTCCACTCATCTTTCCTGGTTTCAGCAATAATATTATGAATAGCGCGCTCATAATAAGTTAGGGGCATCAATGGATGTGCATCTTGTATATTCTTATAGTCTCCTATTCGGAAGTGGAGAGAAATACACTCCGAAACATCATAATCCACCTTTTCTCTTACCAAATTTTTTTGTTCTTCCAATCTTATAATTTTACATATATGCTCAAACTCTTTTTCAAAGTATTTGTATGATTGGAAATATCCATACAATCTGAAATTCTGGTCAATATATGATATTTCTACATATTCGTGGGTTTTCTCTGTTAGTTCGATAAAATGAGATAGTGGTCGGTTAGTTAAAATCGGTGTCAAAGACTTTAAAAATGTATTCCAATAATGTGTTCTTCTTTGTATATCTAACTTATTTCGGGGCAATAGCAACCGAATTTGGTGTCGTATTGAATACGCAATCGCCGTAAAAACTTGAAATAATTGGTTTCCTAAACCACCCATCACAACAATAGATAACATTATATTACTAATGTTATTTATTTTAACCTTTTTTACTATTTAAATGTCTCACTTGTTAAAAAATATTTAAATATAAAAATATATATTTTTTTATATATGAAAGTTGTAGGATTATGTTTTTTAATATATGATAAAATAAATCACGAGGAATTATGGTATAACTGGTTGAGAAATGTTGATAAAAAAAAATATAAAATATATATTCATTATAAAAATGATATAAAATTAAAATTTTTCGAAAAATATAAATTAGATAATTGTATAGAAACAAAATATGCAGATATTAGTCTAGTAAAAGCACAAAATTTATTAATAGAAGCTAGTGTTAATGATAATTGTACTCATACAATATTTTTATCTAATTCTTGTATTCCTCTCAAACCATTTGATTATATATTCGAATATTTAAATGTTAATTTTTCGTATTTTAATAAAACACCTGATAAACAGTGTTTTCCTAGATGTAATCAAACACTAAAATATATTAATAAAAATTATATAAAAAAAGCTAGTCAATGGAGTATTCTAAATTATAAACACGCTAAATTATTAATAACCGAAAAGGATTATATAAAGTGGTTTAATTATCGTGAAACAGTTCCAGATGAACATTGTTACATAACAAAATTATTTCTATCAAAATTAGATTTAGAAATTATAACCACACCTAATTTAGCTTCAGGTTCTACAACTTTCACTAATTGGTGTGATATGGATTATCCATATCAAAATCATTCTGGATTAAAAAATTATAATGTAATAACAACGGAAGAAATAGATTATTTAATAAAACAACCTTGTTTATTTGGACGAAAATTTAATCCTGATTGTAAAGTGATTAAAATAAATATTCCATCACATTTAAATGAAGAGCGGCCAGGAGCAAGAAAAAGTCCAAGAAGCAACGCAAGGAGACAAGCGACGACGAGGAAAGCAGCGAGGAGGAAAGCGAAGAACGAAATTCGGACGAGGAGGCGGATGATGATGGTGAGTGAAGCTGAGAGGAATTTGAGGCCACCGAGGGTGTTCGTGGGGCAAACATATCAATTATTCCAATATTTGACTACAAGAATTTGTTGATAATTTAATTTTTTGATAATATGTAAATAATCTGACCAATAGTATTAAACAAAATATCAACAAAAATTAATACCGAAATAAAATAATCATTGTATTCATAATATATAATGATTATTTATAATGATAATTTATAATGATAATTTATTTAATCTTTCTTAGTAAAATCCGGCATTAACCCCTCTGTCTTCAAAGAACGAATCAGACGAGTCACACCAATTCCACCACCACATCGTTCGAAAAAATCAAATTTGAAATAATCATCCATCTCTTTGTCGGTTCTTTCTTTACCAAACAAATCGTATAGCTTATTCTTATAACCACCATCACTGATTGTGTTGAATCGTTCGCGCATTACCTCCTTATCCACTTCGCGTTCAGCCGACCCAAATGTTTCTTGTCCACTTAGAATTACATCTACTTTTTTGGCAATACCTTTCTTGTCACCATCATAGCGTCTCATATTCCAGAACGGGTCTGTTGATTCGGGGAAGTCTTTAAGGAAAAAGGTTGGAGATTTATCCTTAGCAAGCGCGGCTTCTTGCTCATTTTCCAACTCTTCTACACCATATTCTTTCGCAATATCATTATAAGTTCCTTCTACGAATTTACTTTCATCGTAGCCAAGAAATTTCAGCAAATCCTTTTCCATACAAAGTAGCGCATCTAGACCACCGTGCATCTCGAACTCAAATAGTGGAAAAATAAGATCATGTCTTCCTTCAACAGGGGTTTGCTCCTGACGGTAACTAGTGGATAAACAGAAAAATCCTTTTGTTTCTGGATTTTTAAGAAGCTCATATTCTAACCACATTTGTCCGGTTTGAGGAAGAGGCCAAACCTTGCCCGCGTAGTCAAACTGAGCAACTGTAAATGGATCCTCACACGCAGCCAAAATACTAAGACGATTTTGCGGATGCGCCTCTAAGAAACCAAGACCTTTGAAAAATTCACGTAGTTTAGTAACTGTGAAGTCAAATTCTTTACTATCAACAATTAAGGATGAATCGTAAATTGAATCAGTTGCTTTACTGTAGGCTACATTTTTTGCTTCCTCATCTTCATCTTCTAACACAACTGATTCTTCTATGGGTCCACAAGAACATATTGTTTTATTACATTCCGTAACACAAGATAATAATGATCTTGAAGTTCTTTCAGAACTACTTTCTTCTTCGAGTGGTTCTAATACACTGGTGGATGATTCAGGTTGGTCCTTAATTGGTTCACCATCCACAACATCAACTACTTTTACATTTTTATCTTTGGATTCAACTAATTCTGGTAAAGGGTCGGGTAATGGTTTTAATACCTCATCTTCTACTGCCTTATCCTGTTCAGAAGTTACCTCAACTTCTGGTTTTACAGACTCTTTCACATCTGGCTTTTCCTCTTCTGGTTTTGCCTCTTCTGGTTTAACCTCTTCGGGTTTTGTCTCTTCTGGCTTAACCTCTTCTGGTTTTGTCTCTTCTGGTTTTACCTCGGTTGGCTTTTCCTCAGCTGGCTTGCCCTCTTCCGTGGTGTCGGTGGGAACTTTGTCCAATGGTTTTGGTTGAGCAATAACTGCTTCTTCAATATTTTCTGTGTTCACGTTTTCAGTTTCTTTTTTTTCCACACCATCTAAAAGTGAGTTTTCTGTTTTAGGTTCAGAAACGTGTGGAGTTGCGTATGTGAGCGCTGTGGTGGTTTCGCTCATTAAATACACTAAATATTTTTATTTAAATTATTTATAAAATTCACAAATTTTCTATTGGGCATAATCCAGGATTAGCAAAACAAACCACAAACCTAATAAACAACTAACCCAGCCAAGAATTTTTCCTACCATTATTAAATGTGAAATACATATTTCACCTGTTATATAATTTACGCAGTTATTTACGCATTTTTTTTCACATGTTAACACCAAGTCTCCGTCACTCGAACATATTAAACATCTAACTTGTTTATTAGGTCTTGCAACTAACCATTTATCAAAACAATTTTTATGAATATGATAATTACATTTACATTTACATATTAAAAATTTGGAATGGTTTATAGTTCTTTTTTTAAAGCTATCTTCAAATTCTAAGCAAATTACACATAATTCATCTATTGGTTCAGATTCACAAGATATATTAATGTAATTATCACTAATCATTTATATTGATATTAGTAAAATAAATTTATATTATATGTATTATGTAATAATCGTTAAATTTATATATAATTAGTATTTAATTTATATATGAATTCAGTTGAAAATATAATATGTAAAAAAAATGATATTATGTTAAAAAAAAGTAAAGAAAATGATAATTTTTCTCTTAATTTTAATGTTACAAATAATAATATTGATATTAAAAAAATAATAAATATCAACCTATTTATTTTACTCTATGAGTTAAATAAGGACATAATAGAATGTGCTGAAGTATTAAGCGCTAATGATACTAATACTAATGCAAATATTATTTATTTTTTCAAACAATTTGGAAGTGAATTGGGAATGGCAAGAAAATATATGAACTTAAATATCAATATGATAACAAATAATAATAATATTTTATTTGAAAGTAATACCCGTAAAAATACAAGTCTTGACATTTCAAACAATAAGGGCGAAGAAATTATATGTAACACTTCTAATTTAACTGTTACACACATCACTAAACACAGCGCAAATTTCGAATATATATTTAATATGGATATTAATGAAGATTTACCTATTTATATGGAAAACTTAATTGGCGTTTTGATGAAAAAATTATTTTTAAAAATAAAAGAATTTATAGAGAATTTTAAATAATATATTATATGCTAGCAAATGCATTAACTATAAAAAAATATATAAATAATAAAATGAAATATTTTATTTACATTTTAATAGAAAGTATTAAAAATTTATATTTTTTATACCAATCGTTTTTAATATTTTTTGAATATGGTATGTTACGCATAATAAATTATGATTCGCAATTATGTTTTAACCATTTTGTTAATCAATTAGCAGAATTAAATATTTTTTATGTAAAAATATTTCAGTCTATATGTACAAATAATTTTATATTAGACAATGAACAAATAGAATATTTATATAATTTTACAGACGAAGTTCCATTTACAAGTAATGATATAGACACGCTAATTGAATATAACATTAAACAGACTGCTAAACAAGAAAATCATATTATAAGTTTAGATAAACAAGGTGAAAATTTGTTTCCATATAAATCAGGTGCTGTTTCATTAGTATATAAAGGCAAATTAAATAATGAAGAAATAGTGGTTAAAGTATTAAGAAAAAATATAAAACAAAAATTAACTAATGCTCTGAATCGTATTGATTTTGTTTGTAAAATATTTGGCAAATTTCCATATTTATATACATTAAATTTATCTCAGTTAGTAGAAGAAAATAAAGAAATGTTATTATCGCAAGTTAATTTTGCTAATGAAGTAACTAATATTCAGGAAATGTATAAAAATTGTCTACATACAGATTACGTAAAAATACCCATGGTATATCCCGAGTATACTAACAATAATAACAATATTATTGTTATGGAAAAGTTAAATGGCTCTAAATTAAATGAAATAAATAAAGACGAGAAGGAAATTTATTGTGACGTGTTAGCCAAATTTAGTATTAAATGTATTTTATATAATCGTTTATACCACGCCGATTTACATCCGGGAAATATATTGTTTTTAAAAGAAAACGAAAAATATAAAATTGGAATTATTGATTATGGAATAATGGGACATCTTACGAAAGATGAGCAAAATTACTACTATAATTTATTAAAAACAATTTCAACTACAACAGATTATCAGGATGTTATTGATATAGTTTTAAAAGGATTAGTAGAGCCCAAAAATAAACTAAATTATTTAAGCAAATTAGAATATAATAAATTACGCCTTGAATTATCTTACATATTAAATAAGGAGTTTCATGTTAGTGGTCCAAATAATATTAGAGGACCAAATAATATTACAGGCACAGATGTTTTTAAAATTAATTCAATATTGAGTAAACACAATTTATTTCTCTCCAAAAATTTCTGTAAAGTCCAATTGTGTATGGCTATTTCTGACAGTGTTATTAGAAAATTGTCAGATAAAACAACATATATGAATAATATAAAAGATAATATGTTGTCATTATTTGGTAATGTGGGACATACTTGATAAATTGAAATTAATAATTATGTTTTATATATGGTATAAAGATGTTTACGTATATGGAGCAACTGAATGATCATAAATTAATGATGAACTCAATGAATTATAATGAATATGACACTATTTATAATAATTATAATAATTACGATAATCCTGTAAATAATGTAAATAATGTAAATAATGTAAATAATAAATTAACAATTATTCCTAATAAATATAAAATTAATAATAAATTTATAGCTATCGTAATTATTATAAGTTTTATTTGTAAACTTGTTTTTAAAAACTAATCTTACAA
>TARA_B110000483_G_scaffold31509_1_pt1 | contig 14473 bp, 17 predicted proteins | sample TARA_B110000483 | Tara Oceans TARA_B110000483 (sample SAMEA4398176) | marine metagenome | biome: Polar Biome; feature: [SRF] surface water layer (ENVO:00010504); material: water (ENVO:00002006), including particulate matter (ENVO:01000060) such as... | depth 5 m
TTTGGTTCTGATTTTGATGGAGCTCTTATCCCATCTAAAATATCAGATGTTTTAGGATTAATAAAAATAACAGATTTAATGAAAAAGCATGGCTATAATGATGATTTAATGCAAAAACTTTGTCATGACAATTGGACGAATACTATTAAAAGAATTTTTTCTTAATCAATCAATTCTTGAAAAAAAATAGACAATATTACAAACCCACATAAAAAATAGCTACCAAGCTCAACTTTCATCTCAGTAAAGAAAGATAATTTAAAAATTGTAACTGCAATTGCAATCAATAATAAGTCTAACATTGACCATTTAGTAAAAAAATACAAAAGTTTCTTAATAATAATAGTGTGAGGTTTAATAAATACTAAAATAGAAAATAAGAATTTTAGAGATGGAATTATAACTGTACTAATTCCCAACACTAAGAATAAAAATAACTCTTTATTAATATAAAGAGCTGTCAAAATGTTAATAATATTTTTTTTTTGAGTAAAGAAAAAGAAATTTTCGACAGAAAATAGAGGAAAATACAAAAAACCAACAAATAAAATCAGTTGAATTGATAGGTAGGTGTAGATCGATATATTTTTAATTTTCATAATAATTTCAATCATTATTAGCATTCATAGTTTTATTTCACCATTTAATAAAATTATGATATATTTTTCTAATGGGGCTACACTTCGATCATAAATCAAAATCAGGCGAAAGAGCTATGGAAAAAGAGAGAAAACGTCTTGAAAAGCTTGCTGAAAAAAAAGCTAAAAGAGAAGCCAAAAGGGAAGCAGATGAATTAGCCGAACTTGAGAGACTGACCAACCCTAATGCACCTACTGAACCTAACACTGAAACTAAATAACATTTAATTACCAATTTTATATCTTTTCTGTTCATCTGACATTGATTTGATTTGATTTGCGTACCACATTTGAAATCCACTATCTGTTTCGAGAAATGGGATAACTTTTTTTCTAATCAAGAAAATACCTAAATCATCTTTTGGCATTCCAATAAAAGTTTGCCTCTCCGTGTGAATAACTTTTACACCTTCTTGAATTGGCTCTAAAGGAGAAAGTAAGTAGCTAAAGTGCTCACCCCATACATACCTAATTATTGGTTTTTCTGCATTAACCATCATATCTACATATTTTTGTTGATTTACTAAAAATTTTTTCATTCCCGGTACAGGCTGGTGTATTGCAGAAAATGTCTTACCAATTTTTTCTTTAGGTATCCATGTAGATGGAAAAGAAACATGAAGAGCAATTAATTTATTGGATCGATGAAAAATTGCTATGTCTTCTTGAATTTTAAATCCCATTTCATTGAAATTTTTAAAGTTAAAAAATTTATTTGGATATTCTAAATTTAATATTTCCTCAATTTTTTTTGTCACTTTTTGATTAATGTGTTTTTTAAATAGGGAGTCATAATAAATATTATTTGATGATATTTTTTTTAGATTTAGGTATCTCTCCTCTTGGTCATCGAATTCTATAATTGGAAGATTTCCAAGTTTTTTTATACCAGGTGCTACCGTGTAAATAGGCCCATATTGTTTCCAGTCAATCATAGATTTGTTTTAAGTAATATTAAGATACCAATTAAAGTAATACAAATAACTATTGCTTTTTTAAATATTTTTTCTGGAATCCTAGTATGCACAAAATATCCAAGCCAAACACAAAAGATAACCATTACACTTGTTAAATAATATTTATCAATAATTATAGATATGTTATTACCGGACAAAAAATATTGAATTATTCTTATTAAATTAATAATAAAAAAATACGCTGCCATTGTTGACCTTAGTTCTTGTTTTTTTACAAAATTCTCTCTGTATCCCATCAGTACAAATGGACCACCAATTGTAAAGAGACCTTGAATTAGCCCCCCTAAATACACAAATGCATTTTTGATTGATTGATGTGGATTGAAGTTGGGATGAATTAGGTTTAAAGAGCCATAGATAACTAAAATAATAGCGAATATGTTTAATAAAATATTTATCTGAAGGCGATCAATCAAATACGTCCCTAAAATAGCTCCGGGGATGGTCATTAAGAGTATCTTTTTTAAGTCTTTGTAGGATACATGTTTATAAGACTGAACTAGGATGGCAAATCCTGAACATAACCCAAGGAACATGGCAATTTTGAGCAATAGATCAAATTCTATAAAAAAACCAGCTAACCCTAAGAATATAATCGTTCCACCAAAGCCAAAAATACTCTCAATAAAATAAGCAAAACCGGCAATAGAAGTTATTATGATAAAACTAGACATCAATACTCGATAAATCTTTAATTACTGTTAAAAATAACTCTAGAATGTTTATATATAAAAGTAACTCTATTTTTAAATATTTCTCATTGATAATTTTATTAAGTATTTCTAATTTATCAGCTTTAACTCAAGATATAGAATTAAATATAGGTAGTGGAAGTTCTCTTAATATCGAATACGTTCTTGCAAAAGGTATATGCAGAATGCTTTCTAGAGAACATGAAGTTAGTAAATTCATGGGCGGTATTAATTCACTCAAATGCGATGCCAGCAGAACTAACGGATCTTCACAAAATCTAGAATATATTCAATCTCAAAAAATCAATTATGCTATTATCAATTTATCAGAAATTCCAAAAGGCTCTAACTTAAGCTCCTTACGTTCTTTAATTTTTTTTAAGGGAAAATCTACGGATTGGCTGTTAGTAACTTCCTCTAACACTGATAAACAAGAAACATGTGAAGTAACGGAGGCAATTTTTAAAAATGCATTAGAGTTGAAATATTTACATTCAGAATTTAAAGATTTTTCTCATGATACATTTGCTCATAAAAAAATACCTATTCACATGGGTTCCTTTAAGTATTTTGAAAAAAAAGAGTGCAAATTTAGTAAGAAAAAAATCGGGGAGTTATAAGGGTAGAGTTATTTTTTGAAAACCATCGGTTAAAACATAAATAAATATTAAGCCAAATACTACAATTCCTATGTACATTCTCATAATTAACTCTTACCTAATGATTTAATGAGAGTAAAGTATTATTTAATGAATTGGAAAATTTCTTTATAAAATAGAAGTCAGTATCAAGATATGGATATATTTATATTTGGTTTTATTACAGGATTAAGTTTAATCTTAGCTATAGGTGCACAAAATATTTTTGTTATCGAACAAGGATTAAAAAAAAATAATATCTTCATAATTTGCTTATTATGCTCACTTTTTGATGCGTTCTTAATAGCATTTGGAGTATTTATTTTTCATTACTTCCTATTTTTTTCTAATTCTATAGTCATATTAGTATTAAATATTTTATTAATATGTTTTCTAATTTTCTTCATTTATCAAAAAGCTTTACAGTCAAATAGTCAATACACATATACTAAGAAATCTAAAGATACAGCCTTTCAATCTGTTATCAAAACTTTTGGTTTTACTTTCTTAAATCCACATGTGTACTCTGACACAGTATTTTTTTTAGGTAATTTTTCTAAATCTATGGAAATTTCATCAAAAATTATTTTTGGATTTGGCGCATCAACTGCCTCATTCATTTTTTTCTTTATTTTAGGATATGGAGCAAAGGCTGTCAGCTCACATATAAACAATACTTATGCATGGAAGTTAATAAATATATTCATTATAATTTTTATGACATTAGTTATATTTTTCATCGTATATAAAGAGATTTATGTTGTATTTTTTAGATGATTTCTAGGTGCTAGAACGGAGGAATAACAGAAGATTAGAGTACTCTTTAGTTGCGTTACCAGCACCTTTTCACAATACAAAATAAACCTTTTAAATATTTTTTAATAATGCAAATACATCATAGTAATTATTAACTAAACACCATGTGTGTTACACATATTTATGATGATAAAAATACTTTGTTTTAAAAGCATGACTGCTAATTACTTTTAACAAAACTAAAATCAAAAAAATAATATAATTTTGATTTATGAAAAACTTCTCACAAACAGAACAAAATCTTAATTACTGGTTAAACTTTTTTAAAAAAAATTAATAACTACTTTTTAATTAATTTTTATAGGACATATTATTTCAATGAGTGATTTAAACTTTTGGTATCCGGCATTTTTATTTCCCGCAATACCTCTTATGATGATCTCATTTGGTAATCGTTACAGTACATTAGCCGCTCTTATAAGAAGTATTCATGACTCCATTATTGTGAATAATTCAACTCTATTATTAAAGTCTTACTTAGATCAGCTCAGAGTATTAACAAGAAGGCTGCAAATGGTAAGATTAATGCAAACTCTATCTGCTATTAGTTTTTTATCAAATTTACTAACCATATATTCAAGTTATTTAGGTTTTCAAGATTGGGCTTTATTTATTTTTGGATTTGCTGTTTTGAGTTTTTTTGTAGCCATTGTAGTTTTTATAATAGAAATACAATTTTCATTTAAAGCTCTATCTAGCCATTTAGCTGATTTGCATGATTTTAAAAGTCCTAAAACTTAATTTCATTAGCAATAATTGCGCCTCTCATTTGCATTATTTTTAATCCAATATTGTGGTAAGTCTCTTGATCGTGAATCATCGATTCGTCCAATTTTAATCTCTGTACATCATTTGCGTCCATATGATATGTAGAGCAAGCTTCACTATAGACAACAACTTCATTGAGAGGTTTTATTATTTGATGATTGATTGCAGACATGCACGTCAATACAAAATCTAAAACACAAATATCAGTACAAATTCCTGTAACTATTAGAGTTCTAATTTGATTTTTTTTTATCCAATTAATAAATACATTCTCATTATTAATAGGATCTATAGAACCAATAAATCCATTGATACAATCTTTGTTAATTTTTAAAGCATTACTGTCAATTAACCATTCAAGCTCAGTTATAATTTTTTCTTCACCAGTACCTTTTATACAATGAGGAGGAAAGGGATGTTCAGGCCTATCATCTTCGTGGTTATCAAGAAACAGGGCAATAGGCATAGATTTATTATTAAATAATTTAGCTAAGTTCGCTGTCTCTTTAATCATGTTTTCAACCTGCAAATTTTCTTTAAGGGGCGCTAGGTTACCAGCACCAACTTTACAAAATCCATTAACTTCATCAATAATTAGCAAACCACATTGTTGACTAATTTCAAAAGTTACAGGATTAGTGGAAAAATCTATCGTATTACCCATATCCTTTAAATAAATCATAATTTCTTATCTTCAACTACATTTAAAACTTAGGTATTTGATGAAGAATATGATAGATCTACGAAAATAACTTATTGAGAAACCTTATATCAAAATAAACTTCTTTTTAGCTTAATAAAACCATGGATACATTCTCTTCTCTGAAACTTGATGAATCGATTAATTTATCATTAAAAAGATTAAAATTTGATTCAGCAACACCAATTCAAGCACAAGCAATTCCTTTAGCTTTAAAGGGTCAAGATATTTTAGGTACAGCGCAAACCGGTACTGGAAAAACAATAGCCTTTTCAATACCTTTAATAACTCATCTTATTAAAAATCCTAAGAATAACGCCTTAATATTAACACCCACTAGAGAATTAGCGGCACAGGTTTTACAATCTATCAGAGATCTTTTAGATAGAAAAAACCCAATTCCTACTGCTCTACTCATTGGAGGTGACCCCATGCCAAAACAACTCCAACAGTTAAAAAGAAAAGCAAGAATTGTTGTCGGTACGCCAGGTAGAACTATGGATCATCTGCAAAGAAAAACACTTAAATTGGAAACAACAACATTTTTAGTTTTAGACGAAACAGATCGAATGCTAGATATGGGTTTTAGTGAAGATATTAATAAAATTCTTTCAAAACTACCTAAACACCAAACTTTGCTTTTTTCCGCAACAATTCCAAAAAATATAATGTCTCTAGCTGAAAAATTTCTTCATCAACCTGCTAGAATAGCTGTTGGAGGAGATAACAAGCCTATTGAAAATGTAAAACAAGAAACCCTTCAAGTTACTGAATCAAGTAAGTATGACCAATTAGTTTTAGAGTTAGATAAAAGAAAAGGCTCTATCATTGTTTTTGTAAAAACTAAAAGAGGAGCTGAAAGATTAGCAAAAAAACTTAGAGGGGAAGATTATAGTGCTGACGCTATTCACGGTGATTTGCGTCAGAGTAAAAGGGATAGAGTCATTCTTAATTACCGTAAATTAAAATTCAGAATATTAGTAGCTACAGATGTAGCGGCTAGAGGATTAGATATTCCTCACATTGAACATGTTATTAATTATGATATCACACAAAGTCCTGAAGATTATGTTCACCGCATTGGAAGAACAGCTAGGGCTGGTGCTAAAGGTTTTGCCTTAACCTTCCTTACAAACTCGGATAGAGGAAAATGGGACGCTATTCAAAAACTAATTGACCCTAGTTATAAATCACAATCAGGAGGGTCTAGATCTGGGTCATCTAAATCTTACAAAGGCAAGTCTAGAAAAAGTCCTAGAGGTGGAGCTAAGTTTGGTTCACCCAAAACCTCTGGAGGCAAAGGCAGTAAGCAATTTACTTTTAAAAGTAAAACAAAAAAGACTTTTTCAAAAAAGAAAAAGACGTTCGCTAAAAAGCCCGCTTAAATCTTAGATTTTTTTTCTATTGAAAATAAAATTTTTCTTAAATGATAAAAAATTATAATAGCTACAACAATATTTATTAATAGCATACCTATCCAAATTCCATTTATTCCAAAATTAAAATAGGTATTTATTGTATACAGCAAAGTTATTGGAAGTATTCCTAATCTTATAAATGCATACAAAGTTGTGTAAAAAGGCTTTTTAATTCCTTGAAAAATTGAGCCACTCATATGAATAATTACAAAAAAGAAAGTGGAAAATGCAAAAATAAATAAATAGTCTTTAGAAATATTAATAACCTCAATATCTTTTGTGAAAAGTGAAGATAAGTATCCTCCAAAAGTTATTAAGACCAAGAAACCAAAAAACATCATTAGCATTCCTATTTTTAATGCCATCATATAGCTCTCTCTGACTCTTTGAATCTTTTGTGCTCCATAGCTTTGACCTACTATAGATAATAAGGCTGTATTAAGTCCAATCGTTGGAAGAAGAATTAATTCTTCTATTCTGCAAGCTATACCAAATGCAGCAGCAGCCGAAGATCCGTATAATGTTACAAATTTTGTAAGAACAAAAAATCCAAATGCAATCATAAGGTAACTCGTGCACATAGGTAAAGATTGAGAAACAAAACTTTTCAAAAAGTGCATTTTGATTTTCAGCATACTAATATTAAAGTTTTTAAGCATTTCTGTTTTTAATACATAATAAAATAAATAAATAGTTGCTATTATTTGAACAATTACAGTTGATAGCGCGATGCCCGCAATTCCTAAAGCAGGAATAAAAAATAAACCAAAGCATAGTAGGGGATTTAAGCCTATATTTAAAAAAAATCCAAAGACCATAATGTTTCTATTTTTCTTCGTATCGCCAATTGAGTTCAAGGCTGAATTCACAACTAAATTAAGTATCATAAATGGTGCGCCAAGAGCGATCACGCTTATATAGCTAATTGCCATCAGTAAAAAATCACCCTCAGCACCAAAAAAATTAAATATCCATTCTGATGAATAGAAAATTAATAAACCAATAGCGATAGAAATAAATAGTGAGTAAATAAGAGCTTGAATATATACTTCGCATGCATTTTTTATATCTTTGGCACCAATATAATTTGAAATAAGCGCAGTTGTTCCCTGTGAAAATCCAATTGCGAGTGCTAGTAAAATAAAAAAAACAGGAAATGTTATGGCCATTGCACCAATAGCTTCTGATCCAATTAGTCCAGCGTAAAAAGTGTCTGTAATATTATAGAAAGTATGGAACATCATTCCAATACCTGCTGGAAAAGCAATTTTTATTAATTGTGATTTAATATCACCTTGAGTTAAATCCATACTTGCAGTGTTAGTACATTCAGAACTGTTTTAATTCAATAAAAAAGGGCTATTGCTTATTTTTTCTTACAAAAATAAAAGACTTAACACATAAGTATGTGAAAAAAGAACCAGTTATAAGCATCATTAATTTAGAGGCATCAGCCCAAAAGTTTTCAAATGGATTTGCTATATTTCTAATAAAATCAAGACCACCTAATAAAATAATAAGTCCAAAAATTACAACAATATGCATTAGCAATCTTTTTCTCTTAGGTAAAACGATAGCTAATAAGGATAATGTTATTACAGGAATACCAAGTATAGAGGGAATAAAAGAAGTAATAGAATCACTACCAGTTACAGATGTTACCCATAAGCCCCAAACAATAAGAAAAGCTCCGTATAAAATAGAAATTTTCTCCATATTTAAACCTAAAAAAGTATATTCTTTATTCATAATCATTTATTACTTTAAACATTAAATGTAGTGAAGAAAGAAAAAAATTTTGAATATGAAAAAAACCCTTATTATATTTTCTACAACAGATGGACACACAAAATTTATATGTGAAAAAATTCAGCGACAACTTAAAAATAGAGATTTAGTTGAATTGATCTCCATTGATCAACGCAAAAACATCAGAATTGAAGAATATGACACTATAATTTTTGGAGCAAGTATTCGATATGGAAAACACAGCTTAGAAATTCATAATTTTATTCAAGATAATAAAACAATCCTAGATACTATAAAAACGGCTTTTTTTAGTGTTAATGTTGTTGCAAGGAAAAATGAAAAGAACACACCATTAACTAATCCCTATATTATAAAATTTTTAAAAAAATTAGACTGGAAACCGAATTTAACTGCTGTTTTTGCAGGAAAGATTGATTATCCAAGTTATAAATTCATCGACAAGCAAATGATAAGGTTAATTATGTATATTACAAAAGGACCCACTAATACGTCAAAAATTTATGAGTTTACAGATTGGACAATAGTAGAAAATTTCTCTCAAGACTTAGACAATCTTATAAGTTTAAAATAAGTTTTATTCCCATCTTGCTTCAGGGGGCATAGACATGAGAATAGCATCAATATTACCACCTGTTTTCAGACCAAATAAAGTCCCTCTATCATGCAAAAGATTAAACTCAACGTACCTAGATCTTTTGTGAGAGAGTCTTTTAAGATCATCACTATCGTATGTTAAATCTTTTTTACTATTGGTATTGGAAATAATAAAATTAGCAAAAAATTGACCTACATCTTTTATTAAATTTAAGTCTTTCTCAAAATTATCATTATTTAAATAATCGAAAAATATTCCACCAATTCCTCTTGGCTCTTTTCTATGTTTCAAGTAAAAATATTCATCACATTCTTTCTTAAATTTGGGATAATATTTTTGATTATGAAGATCTAAAGTTTTTTTTAGTCCTGTATGAAAATCTTCAGTCTCTGTCTTTTCTGGTATTGCTGGGGTTAAATCGCAACCACCACCGAACCAACTTTTTGATGAAGTCACGATATAGCGTGTATTAAAATGGGCGGCAGCTATTTTAGGATTTTTCATATGCGCGACTACAGATATTCCACTGGCCCAAAATGATGGATCTTTTTCAGTACCAGGCATATTTTTTCTAAATTCTTCAGAGAATTCACCATGAACGGTAGAAATGTTTACCCCAACTTTTTCAAATATATCACCCTTTAAAATAGACATTAAACCTCCACCGCCCTGATCTCTATTCCATTGTTTTTCTTTAAAATTAGACCCATCTATTTTTTCAATTGAGCCAACCATTTGGTTTCTCAATTCCTTAAACCATTGAGAACTAGACTGTTTTTGCTTCTCTAAAATTGCTTTCAAATTACCAACCGTAGATTTCTGACTTAATTAAATTTTCAATCATATCAATATGATCCTCACGATCATTGAGGCAAGGTATGTAGCCAAATTTTTTACCACCATTTTCCATAAAAATCTCTCTATTTTCACCATTAAGTTCCTCTATTGTTTCTAAACAATCTGATGAAAAAGCAGGGCTAATTATTTGAATATCGTCTACTCCATCTTTTGCAAATTTTTCAATGGTCTTATCAGTATAAGGCTGTAGCCATTCAGCAGGACCGAATCGAGATTGAAATGTGGTTAAACAGAGATCTTCATCTAAGTTCATTTTTTCTCTAACCAATCTGGTAGTCCTATGACAGAAGCAATGATAAGGATCACCTTTATCTAAATATTTTTTAGGTACACCATGGTAGCTAAAAATTAATTTCTTTGGTTTAGAATTTTTTTCCCAATATTCTTTAATACTATTACACAAAGCATTTATATATTGATCATTAGTGTGATAATTCGATATAAATCTGAATGAAGGAACCCATCTCCAATTTAAAAATTCTTTTGCAGCTGCATCAAATGTTGAGCCAGTAGTTGCGGCACAATACTGAGGATATAAAGGAAAAATAATTATTTTATCGCAGTTTTGTTCTCTTAAATTATTGAGAGCACTTTTAATGCTGGGATTACCATAACGCATGCCCAAATCAAAGACTAAGTGGGGATGACTATCTTTGAATCTTTTTTCTGTGAGTTGTAATTGTTTTCTTGCATTAACCATTAGAGGCGACCCTCCATCTGCCCAAATTGATTTATAAAGCTTTGCTGATTTTGCTGGTCTTATGTTTAGTATAATTCCATTTAAGATTAACCACCATATCCACTTAGGAGTCTCTATGACCCTTGTGTCTGATAAAAACTCTTTTAAGTAAACTCTTAATGATTTTGCGGTTGGTTCATCTGGTGTTCCAAGGTTTGTTAAGAGAATGCCTATTTTGGACTTTGTCCCGTGAACATAATCTTTGTTTCCTATAAATGATGTCATGCTGAATTTACGTATATTATACTAGTTTAGTTCTTATTTGATCAATGAACATATGCACATTAGCCTCTGGTGTTGTTTTTTGAACTCCATGGTCAAGACTAGATATCCATCCTGTTCTTTGAGAGTTATCAAAATTGTTGATATAATTGATAAATTCTCCCAAAACACTCTTAAATTTATTTTTATCCTCTATGTTAAATAACTCATTGGAAAAATTGCCTTGAAGGGAGAGGTGAGTCTTATCTAATTCATTCAAAATATCTATATTAGATCCTAAAACTGTTAATTTTAAATCTTTCAGTTCCTGAAGCATTTCGTACTTACTTGAAGTGATATTTTTTGTGAAGTAGCCAATTTTATTAGGATGTCTTTCAGACTGTTTTTTGATAAAGGGAATAACCTTGGATTTAAAATCATCGTCAGTTAATTGATTAGCCTCTGTATCAAATATCATAAGTAAATCTAAATCAGATCTAAGTTGGATATCTATATTTAAAGTCAAAATATTATCTATTGTTTTGAGAAATTGACCCAGCAACAACGGATCATGATCATCATATCTAGTAGCAAAATGATAAAGAGTAATAGGACCCCCCACAAAACCAATTAGAGATTTATTCTTTGGAAGATTTGTTCTTATTAAATTTAGAGAGTCTGCTTGAAATTTTATATAATCCTCAAAACTTTCCTCCTCAATATTTTGTAACTGTGTAAAATCCAATTGATTTTTAAATTGAGGTCCAGGGTTAAATGTTAAGCCCATACCTAGAAAATCTAATGGAAATAAAATATCACTAAACAAAATAGCTGCATCGAAATCAAAATCTTGAATGGGTCCAAGTGTAACTTCACAAGCTAATTCTGGCTGTCTACACAATTCTTCAAAAGAATACTTTTCTTTAAGCTTCTGATAGTGGCTATGATACCTGCCTGCTTGCCTCATAAGCCAAATAGGAGGCACAGACTGCTCTATTTTATTAAGAGCGTTATGAAAAGAGGAATTATAGATAACTGACAATATCTCGAGCCCCATAAGTAATAATAAAATCTGCTTTTGCTCTTTTGAACACAAGTAAGCTTTCATGCAGTAGATTAATATAATCCCCAAGCTTTTCTTTATTCAATAAAGTCATACTTGCGTACTCTCCACTAACTTGATAGACGCCAGTTGGCAGTAAAGTATTACTTTTAATATCTGCAATTAGGTCAATAGAAGTCATGCCAGGTTTTACCATAAGATAATCTGCTCCTTGAGCTGCATTATTAATAGAACTTTTTATAGCTCTTTCTCGATCATTGACTGGGAGCTGATAAGATGACCTATCAAATCCTTTGGGTGAAGATTTAGCAGCTTCACGAAATGGACCGTAGAGATTACTTTTAAACTTTGAAGAATAGCTCATAATTGGTGCATCTATAAAACCATTGATGCCAATAGTTTTTTTTAAATATTTAGTAGTATTTTTCATCATATCGCTTGGAGCGATAATGTCAGCACCAGCTTCTAAGTATGTATTCGCTGCAACTCCAAGTGAATAATGAGTATCCTGAAGATTAATAGTTTTATGGTTTGTGACACCGCAATGTCCATCGGGTGTAATTGAGCATAAACAAGTATCTATTAGTAAAACAATATCTTTTCCAAATTGTTTCTTAATATTTTCTATAACATCAAAGTGATAGCTAAAATCTTCAGGTAGTTTTTGTTTGCCAATAGGCACTATAAAAAGAAGAAAATTTTTAATACCTTTTTTTAAGTCTTTTTCTATAGCTTTATTAATTTTATTATTGGACCAGCTATAATTATTTCCAAGTCCTTTAATAGGTTTTTTGTCTATGACTTTTTGATCAATAAAATAGGGCTGTATGAGCATACTTTTTGTTAGCGCCTTGGTCTTTATAATTGGGAAAAATTTTTTCATATCTTTAGTTCATTTTCTCTAAAATCTTCATAATTAAGATACACATTTAATTGTTCCTTAGGAATAATTATCGAAATTTGTTTATATGTATTGCCAGGTCCACAAGCATTTCTCTTATTTAGTATTTCCGGTCTTAATTTAAGAGCTAATTGAAAAGCTGAAAAGCTCATCCAATAAAAACTTTCTGCTGTAAATAAGTTGTCGATAGTATCCCTGTTAACTGAAGGAGAAATGGAATAATGAGGAATTTTTTTAAAATGAGACTCAAATTTATTTTCTTGATAAGTCAATTTATAAGGTTTTTGAAGTGATTGGGTGTAGATATAGTTAGGCAACCGGTATTCCTCACCAAAATTATCTAAACTAGCATTAACCAAAATACCTAATTTATTGAGTTTTTTCCAAGTACTATCTCCAGAAGCGATAATGTATGAGTCTTTTTTAAACATATTTTTATTAATAAAATTTGCACGAGAAACTATGACTACATCTTTATTTAAAATTTTTTTCAATACCAAGGGCTGTCTATAAAACATTTGATATTTTTTCAGATCATTAGGAAAAATATTTTTTACTTTTTTAGCTTTAATCTTTTCTAAGTATTTCTTATTATGAAAATATAAATTTGTTTTATTATCTCTTCCTCTCGAAAATAAAATCTTTCGATAAACATTCTGCTCGATTGTAGCACCTATATCTAATGAACAGCCACCACCCCAATTAGCTAAAAACTTTCTTTCTTGAATACAGTTTTGATAGCTTTCATGATGGTTAATTTTTTCTAAAATCTTTTTAAGGTTTTTATTATTGCTTCTATATTCTAAAGCAATACATCCCTGAGCAGCAGCAGCAGGAAATTGAGATAATGGCATAATAACGGATGCAAATTTTTTAAAGTCTTTTTTAAATTGTTTAAATATTGTGCTATCTATTTTAGGGCCTAATAGAAAGGCTCTATCTATTGCAGCTTTAGACATGAAGACTCCGTCTTCAGAGCTATTATTAACAATTTTTGATAACCTTGTTTGTATATTACCTCTTATTTTTTTCGACTTAAGGGAACTATAAGGAACATAGTTTTTCAAAAGTTTTAGATAGTAGGCTCTTCTAGGTGAGGAAGTTCCAATAACAAGAGATTTTTTCTTTAAAGATGTTTTTTTAATTAACAACACATCTCTTGGATCATCTCTTTCCAATGCTACAAATGATGTCTTAAGTTTATTTTTTACTGGGAGGTCTTTAAATGAATGAACTATTAGATCAACATTTTTTTTGACTAATTGTTGAGATAGTGAATTTGTAAATATGCCAAAACCGTGTTTTTCCCAAGCATGAGGTGACATATCTTGATCTCCTATAGTATCTGAGTAGACAACTTCTATTTTAGTGTTTTTATTTTTATTGCTAATGGCATTAATGGCCATTTGAGTTTGAATTTTAGCTAAAAAACTAGAGCGAGATAGGATTTTAATTTTGAGCATCTTAAGTCATTATTGCAAAAAATTTAAAAAATACTTTATTTAAATTGTTATGTGACTATCTATCTTTTTTATATTTTTCTTAACAATTTTAATAATTTGATCATCTTTACTCATACTCCAATTATTAATTGATTTTAATACTGGAAGAACAGACTTCCCAAATTCACTCAGAGAGTACTCAACGCTCGGAGGCATAACACTTAAAACTTTCCTAATAACAAGACCGTCTCTTTCCA
>TARA_B110000483_G_scaffold107555_1_pt1 | contig 14424 bp, 13 predicted proteins | sample TARA_B110000483 | Tara Oceans TARA_B110000483 (sample SAMEA4398176) | marine metagenome | biome: Polar Biome; feature: [SRF] surface water layer (ENVO:00010504); material: water (ENVO:00002006), including particulate matter (ENVO:01000060) such as... | depth 5 m
AAGAGAATTATATGATTTCCTCTGAAAATAAATTTGTTGTCAGTAAAATCAAACCAGTATGCTTTGAAAATCGTGGTGATTTTTATTTTATTGATTTTGGTAAAGCCGCATTTGCCACGATCAATTTTAACTACAAAGCAAAAACGCCACATACCTTAACAGTAAGAATTGGAGAAGAATCAAAAGGTAAAAACATCAACAGAACTCCATTTCGTAAAAGTCATATTCGTTATCAAGAAATTAAAGTTGAAGTAATACCAGGAAAGACAAAATATCAACTCGCTATAAAACCAGACAAAAAAAATACAACACCCAATAAGGCCATTGCGTTGCCAAAAGGATTTCCTGTTTTGATGCCATTTAGGTATGTAGAAATTGAGGGTGCTCAAGCGCCCATTTCTGCAAATGACTTTGATCAGTTGGCCCATCATACCTATTGGGATGAAAACGCCAGTGAGTTTAAAAGTGATAACGATGTTTTAAATCAAGTTTGGGATTTATGTAAATACTCCATAAAAGCAACCACATTTAACGGTTTATATGTGGATGGAGATAGAGAACGAATTCCTTATGAGGCAGATGCCTATCTAAATCAACTTAGCCACTATACTACGGACAGAGAGTATGCAATTGCTAGACGCACCATAGAATATTTCATGGAACATCCGACTTGGCCTACAGAGTGGCAACAACATGTGGCCTTAATGTTTTATGCCGATTATATGTATACGGGGAATACCGAACTTATTGAAAAATATTACGAGCAATTAAAACATAAAACGCTTTTTGAATTATCTAATGAGCTGGGTTTGATCACTTCGGAAAAAGTAACTCCAGAATTCATGTATAAGTTGGGATTCAAAAAAGGTTATAAAAAACCGCTTACTGACATCGTTGATTGGCCTTCTGCAGGTTGGGGTGGAGACCCAAATAATATGGGAGAACGTGATGGTTTTGTTTTCCAGCCATACAATACTGTCATCAATGCCTTTTTTTACGAGAACATGAAGATCATGGCTGAGTTTGCAAAAATATTAGGAAAAACAAAGGAGGTTTTAGATTTTGAATTAAGAGCTGCTAAAGTCAAAAAAGCATTCAATGATAACATGTTTGATAAAGATCGTGGTATTTATGTTGACGGAATAGGGACTGACCATGCCTCATTACATGCCAATATGATGCCTTTGGCATTCGGTATGGTTCCTAAAGAACATTTAAATTCTGTCTTAGAATTTATTAAATCTCGAGGTATGGCCTGTAGTGTTTATGGTTCTCAATTCTTAATGGACGGACTCTATAATGCAGGGGAAGCAGATTACGCTCTAGAATTATTATCAAGTATCGAAGGGAGAAGTTGGTACAACATGATTCGTGTTGGATCTACGATTACTTTAGAAGCTTGGGACTTGAAATTTAAAAACAACTTGGACTGGAACCATGCTTGGGGAGCCGTGCCAGCCAACGTAATCCCAAGAGGATTATGGGGAATTAAACCACAAACAGCAGGTTTTGCGATCGCAAGTATTAAACCTCAAATGAGTAAATTAAAATCTAGTGAGATAGCAGTTCCATCAGTCAGAGGAACCATCAAAGGAAAATATACTTATATCGGAAAAAGATTGCAAACCTATGAAATTGAAATCCCAGGTAATATGTTAGCTGAGTTTTCACTCAATGATATGGAAGAGAAAAACTTGATTCACAACGGTCAAAAAGTTCCAGCTACTTCTGAGTCCATAAGACTAACTCCTGGGAAGCATATCATTCAATTAAAAATAAATTCATTTTAAAAAGATTTCTAAATAAATACGATTAATAATAAATATTTTTAAGTTTTTACGAAGGTAATTTTAAAACAGTAATCCCTGAAATTCAAGACCCAATCCTTACTTTTTCCTTAAAAACCATTAATATTTAAAAACAGATTCGCTTGTTTAATTGCTGTTTGCTGTTATTAAATTTTTTGTAGTTTTAACCAAAACCTTTATTCTATTAAAATTATGTCTTTCTTAAAATATTTAAGTTTCGCTTCAATCTTATTCATTTTTGCGTTGCTATTTTACTCTAATAAAGCTGTCCCAGAACAGCATTGGCAAAAAGGGAATCTACATACCCATTCTTTTTGGAGTGATGGAGATGACTTCCCCGAAATGATCATTCAATGGTACAAAGACAACGACTACCAATTCATCGCGCTCTCTGATCATAACACAATCGCTGCAGATGATAACTGGTACAAATTGAAAGAATCAGACAAAAAAAATAATGCACTAGAAAAATATCAAAAAAGGTTTGGCGACTGGGTAGAATCAAAAATTGATTCTAGTGGAACTTCTGTTCGACTAAAAACTTTTGAGGAGTATAAATCAAAACTTGATGTCCAGGATTCATTTCTAATTATTCGATCCGAAGAGGTAACTTCCTCTTTTGGGGAAAAGCCTGTCCATATTAATGTTACTAACATTCAAGAAAAAATTGAACCCATCAAAGGGAATTCCGTTTATGAGGTGATGCAGCAAACTCTGGATGCTGTTCATGCCCAAAGAAAAAAGTTTAATATCCCCATGTTTGCCCACATCAACCACCCCAACTTTGGCTATGGCATCAATACAAGGGATTTAAAAAAACTGAGTGGAGAAAGGTTTTTTGAACTCTACAACGGTCATCCTGCAGTCCATAATGAGGGAGATAAAACGCACTTGGGTATAGAAACCATGTGGGACCTGATAAATATTTCTTATTACAATGAAAAGAAACCTTTGCTTCTGGGGATTGCGACTGATGACAGCCACAAGTATCACATAAAATCATCTGATCATAGTAACCCTGGAAGAGGATGGGTAATGGTTAATTCAAAAAGATTAGACCCTGCAAGTTTGATTGAAGCAATGGAATCTGGAGATTTTTATTCTTCTTCTGGGGTTTCTTTAAAAAAGATAAATGCTACCGACAAAAAACTTTCCATTGAAGTAGATTCAAAAGCGGATATTGTTTATGAAATCATTTTTATAGGTTATCAAGAAGGCAATGAAAACATGGAAGAATTAAAAAGAGTTAAAGGCACTACTGCCGAATATGTTTATGAAAAAAATGACCTCATTGTTAGAGCAAAAATAAACTCTAATGTTTTAAAAGAAAACCCATATTTAGAGGGAGAACTTGAGCAAGCCTGGACACAACCCATTTTGGTCAAATAAACAATCCTTGTAGCTTGTTCTTTATTTGATATCTTATTTCCAACAATGATTGGCTTTGGGCATTTGACAGACTCAAAAACTGTGGAGTAGGATTAAGTGTTTGTTTTATTATTAGTTAAATATTGTGAAAGTGAGTAAAGATTTAACATCAATAAAAGAAATGAATTAATATAAACACCTCAATAACAAGCGAAAATTAAGAATTAAATCCCAAATTGCATTGAATACTTAATTAAAAAAATGAAAAATGAAAAATTATTTATTAATTGCTATTACCGTTTTATTTGTTTCTTGTGATGTAAAGCAAGATTTAAGCCTCTACAATACTAATAAAGAAGTGGCCCAAAAAATGTTAATGTCTTACACTTCCCCAACAAACTTTGAACTTTTTAAATCATTGATTCACGAAGAAGTAGAGCACCAATCACCAATGTATGGCGTTGGAAAAGTTGGGTTAGATGGAGTTATTGGCCAAGCAGAATTTTATATGACAAACTTTAAGGATGTTACTTTTGAAAATCAAATCTGGCTTCCTGGTGTTGACGAAACTACACTTAAGGCTGATGGAAGCGTTAGAGTTTACGGGACTTGGAAAGGAGTTAGTATCGCTACTGGGAAAAGTTTTTCTCTAGATTCTTATCACTATTTTAATGCAAAAGAAGGTAAGATTTTCGAATCTGGTGACTTTTTTGATGCTAATGGAATGATGATAGCCGTTGCAGCAGACGAAGCAGTTGTCACTGAATAAGTTACTCAATAGTACTTTTATAAAATTATCATTTAATATTGTTTTCGCGTAGAAAAATATATTTAATTTGAACCCTCTTAAATGAGGGTTTTTTTTATTAAATATGGGAAAAGAAAAAATTTATAATTATTGTGTTTCCACTTTGCTCCAAAAACTAAAGGATTTTGAAAAAAGAAAATATGAACTCTCGGAGGCTTTGAATTCAGAAAGTAAAAGTAGTGTAGGAGATAAACACGAAACAGGACGTGCAATGATACAATTAGAACGAGAAAAATTAGGAGTTCAATTGGCAAAAACTGAATCCAATTACAGAAAAATACAAACCTTAAAAAACAATCATTCTTCAGTCATTGTAGGAATCGGTTCTTTAGTAATAACCAATAAAGCAAACTACTATATTGGGATTTCATTAGGTGTTTGTAAGTTCGGAGATGAAAGCTGTTATTGTATTTCACCTGAAAGCCCTGTAGGAAATTTGTTATTGGGCAAAAAGCTGGGAGAAATAATTGACTTTAACAATGACATCTCAACAATTCTTAGCATAATTTAATATTGAAAAAAGCAACTTTTAAAAATTTGTCTTTTTGACATTTTTTTAGTTCTTTGACTATTTACATTTAATTTTTCAACAGAAACAATCATTTGATGAAATTAAAAAATGCTTACTTTTTTATACCTTTTAAAAAAAATGAAAAAACTACTCCCTTTTCTTTTAACAATGTTTACTGTTATAAAATGTTCAAATGAAGAGAACAATAGTGATTGTAGTGAAAATTTACTTAGAGGAAAACTGACCGTCAAAGGGATTTGCTTGAACTATACGATTCAGCTTGTTAGTGGCAAAATTGATGAAGAACTAACAGAAAGCGAATGGGTAGACGAAATAACAGGCAATACTTATAAAGACGTTTTTGCTTTGCAAAATGTTTGTAATTTCCCAGATATAATCGAAGAAGGAGAGGAATTTGATTTTATAATAAATAGAAGCCCGGAGACTCCAAACTGTTCTGTATGCTTTGCCTATAGACCTACCCCCAGCAAATCAATTTCCATAATTATTTGCAATTAATTATTATGTTTAAAATTTAAAAAATCAAGTATGAAGTCATTTTATAAATCAATTTTTATGTTTTTCATTACCTCTACCCTAGTTTTAGGACAAAAATCAAAAGCCATTTCGATTGAACAGTTTGGAGCTATTGGAGATGGAAAATCACTCAATACTTTAGCTATTCAAAAAGCAATTGACAAAGCCGCTTCCATCAAAAATGGAAAAGTTGTTTTTCCAAAAGGTAATTTCTTGTCTGGTACAATCGAACTAAAATCTGGGGTTGAAGTTCATTTCGAAGAAGAGGCGGTTTTATTAGGAACTGTAGACCCTTATCAATACCGAAAATTGAGCGGAAACAAAGCCTTGCTGATTGCAGACAATATTTCTTCGTTTTCAATAACGGGAAAAGGAACCATTGATGGACAAGGTCGTGAACTGGCATTAGCCCTTGACAGTTTACATCACACCAAAGAGTTCATTGACCCCAATTATAACTACAAAAGAATGCGGCCACATGAATTTCATCGGATTGAAATAATCAATTTTACGCGTTGTAAAGATGTTAAGGTATCTGGAGTTACCTTACAACATGGTTCATCTTGGATTCAAACCTATGAACAGTGTAAAAACCTTGAGATCGACAACATAACGGTAAACAGTACTGACTATTGGAACAATGACGGCATGGATATTGTGGACTGTACCAATGTAAGAATAACCAACAGTTTTGTCAATTCTGCTGATGATGGAATTTGTTTGAAATCGCATTCGCCAGATCACATTAACGATCAGGTTTTAATTGCCAATTGTAAAATCCGTTCCAGTGCAAGTGCAATAAAGTTTGGCACGGCTAGTTATGGCGGTTTTACGAATGTTATCGTTAAAAATATTGAAGTCTATGATACTTTTAGATCTGCTATTGCAATTGAATCTGTCGATGGTGGTGTAATTGAAAACATCTTGATTTCTGATATTAATGCTGTCAATACAGGCAATCCAATATTCATTCGTTTGGGACACAGAAGTGGAGGAAAACCAGGGAGCATCAAAAACATAACCCTAAAAAACATAACTGTTCAAGTTCCTTTTTCGCGACCGGACATTGACTATGATTTAAGAGGACCTGAAGTCAATTTTTTCCACAATCCTTTCCCTTCAAGTATCGTTGGAATCCTAGGCCACGAAATCGAAAATGTTACTCTAGAAAACATTACAATTACCTATCCAGGCCGTGCCTCAAAAGGAATGGCCTATCTTCCTTTGAGCCGATTACAACAAGTGCCAGAAAAAAAGGATAGCTATCCTGAATTTTCAATGTTTGGTGAGCTGCCTGCTTGGGGGATGTATGTTCGCCATGCCAATGGCTTGACATTTAAAAATATTATTTTTAAACTTGAAGATGTTGACTTTAGGCCTGCTTTTGTTTTCGATGATGTAAGGAATGTCTCTTTGGAAGGAATTCATTTACCTAAAAATAAGACTAAACAGATTTATTTAAATAATACGGAAACGATTACAATAGAGACTGATTTAAAGCACTCAAAACAAATGGATAAATATTATATTAATTACTATGATAAAGATTAAAATACAATTATCATTTATGATGTTTCTCGAATTTTTTATTTGGGGAGGATGGTTTGTTACTATGGGAACATTTTTATCTCAGTCATTTAAAGCAAGTGGATCGCAACTTGCACAAGCTTATGAAACTCAATCAATAGGTGCAATAATAGCACCTTTTATAATTGGCTTGATAGCCGATCGTTATTTTTCAGCACAGAAAATCCTTGGTTTCCTTCACATACTAGGCGCAGTTGTTTTATGTTTAGCAGGTACATCTAATGACTTTATATCCTTTTATCCTTTTGTTTTGATTTACATGATTCTCTACATGCCGACTTTGGCATTAGTAAACTCTGTGGCTTTTCGTCAAATGAAGGATCCCTCTAAAGAATTTCCTCCTATTAGAGTCTTTGGAACTGTGGGTTGGATAGTTGCTGGCTTAACAATTGGTTACTTGGGATGGGAGTCTCAAAAATTATTATCATATACATTTTATCTTACTGCCTGTGCATCGGCAATCCTTGGAGTCTTTAGCTTTACTCTTCCAGACACCCCTCCAAAAGTAGAAAAAGGAGATTATAGTATTAGTAAGGTGTTAGGTCTTGACGCATTGTCTCTCTTAAAAGACACTAAATATTTAATATTTTTTATGTCATCCATTCTTATATGTGTTCCATTGGCATTTTACTATCAGCATGCAAATCAATTCTTAAATGAACTTGGAATGCAAAAAGCTGCTGCTGTAATGACATTAGGTCAAATATCCGAAGCTTTATTCATCTTACTACTTCCAATATTTTTAAAACGCTACGGCATTAAAATAAGTTTAATTGTAGGGATGTTAGCATGGGTTGTCAGATATGTACTTTTTGCATATGGAGATATTGGTGAAAATGCTTGGATGTTAATTTTTGGTGTGATTTTACATGGGATTTGTTATGATTTCTTCTTTGTTTCTGGACAAATTTATACTGATTACAAGGCTGGTGATAAGTTTAAAAGCTCTGCTCAAGGACTTATAACTTTAGCTACTTATGGATTAGGGATGTTGGTAGGTTTTAGATTAGCTGGATACATTACGGATCAGTTTATAATTAGCTCTGGACATAACTGGACTCAAATTTGGATTATCCCTTCTGGTTTTGCTCTTTTTGTTCTTCTCTTTTTTATACTGACTTTTAAAAATGAAAAAATTAAATTAAAAGATGAGTAAAATTCGTTTAGATGTTTTAGGAGGTGGCGGGGATTATCTTATTAGAATCGTTCATCGCATTGCCTCTCAAATGTTTGATAGATATAAAATAGTTTGTGGGTAAGAGTGACAAACAGAAAAAGGTAATACTTCAAAAATATATAAGTAAAGCAGAGTTGATTGGAAGTAAAAGAGACTTTGATTTATAACTTATTTTAAATATTTTTATTATAGTTGATAAGATTAAACTGAATAAAAAGTCTTATCAGAAGTATGTTAATTTTGGTGGTTTAAAGAAAGATTGGAAGAGAGAATGGATTGATGATAAGGGTAGTAGAGAAACCTCTGTTAAAACAGTTGATTACAAAACAAATAATATTTGTTTGAATAAATAACTTTATTTAATAATTTTCAAAATCAGCTTGCCTAGTTTATCTCCACTAAACAGCTTTAAAAATACCTCGTAAAAATTATCAATACCTTCGTAAACATCCTCTTTAGTTTTGAGCTTGCCATCTTTGATCCACATCGACATTTGTGCCCTTGCCTGGTCATATTGCGGCTCATAATCGAATATTACCATTCCTTTCATACTCGCGCGGTTTACCAAAAGGGAGAGATAATTTTTTGGGCCCTCTACTTGCTGTGAATTGTATTGTGATATTGCTCCGCAAATCACAATGCGAGCATTTATTCTGAGGTTGGCCAACGCATGATCTAAGGTTTGTCCGCCCACATTATCAAAATAAACATCTATACCGTCAGGACAATTTCTCTTAATCTCTTTTCGTAGACTTTCATTTTTATAATCAATCGCTGCGTCAAAGCCCAGTTCATTTAAAAGATAATCACACTTGTCTTTCCCTCCTGCAATCCCAATGACTTTACAACCCTTAATTTTGGCAATTTGACCCACCACACTTCCCACAGCACCTGCAGCACCAGAGACCAACACAATATCGTCTTTTTTTAGGATGGCAACCTCTAGAATCCCAAAATAGGCAGTCAATCCGGTCAATCCCAATACACCTAGATAGGTCGTCAAATCTGCCAATTCAGGTGCTACTTTTTGATACCCCCCGCCATTGGTTATAACATATTGCTGAACGCCACCCCAGCCAACCAAATAATCACCTTTCTTAAAACGGGTGTTTCCTTTTGTTTTTATTACTTTTCCTACAGTCCCTGCGCGCATGACCTCTCCAATTTTAATTGGAGCAATGTAAGATCGAGTTTCATCCATCCATCCTCGCATTGCTGGATCTAGTGAAACATAATGCTGTTGGACCAACATTTGGCCCTGTTCAAGTGGAGCAACTACTTCAATTTTATACTCCCAGGTGTCTTGCTTTGGAATCCCCTTGGGTCTTTTAACAAGAATAAGCTGATTATTTTCCATAGTGAGTAATCATTCATTAAATCCTAAAATATATTGTAATTATAATAATCTTTATTAATGTAATAACTTTACTAAAATAATGTATTAAAATCCAACCTCTTGAATAAATCATTTTTAAATCTCATACTTGTTTTTTTGACTCTTAATGTCTTTTCACAAGATGACACCGCAGTGATCGATTCCTTTATTTCTTATGATGCGATTATCGAATCGCAAGAAGGTGGCAAAAGGATGAAATACTCAGGAATGACAAATTTCACTTTTAATCAGGCTTATTTTGAAAACTGGATTTCAGGAGGAGAAAGTTCTTTGAATGGTTTGCTGGGAGTAGATTACAACTTGAATTATTCTAACAGAAAAGGATTGGTTTGGGACACCAATCTGATGTTGTCAGTGGGAACAACCTACCTTTCCAGTAATTCCTTTTTTAGAAAAGCAGATGACCGGTTTGAGATGAATTCTCTGATAGGAAGTCAAATCAATCAATACTGGAATTATTCGGGCTATCTTAATTTTAAAACTCAACTACTCCCTGGTTTTAGATATTTTAAGGAAAATGGAGAAGATAAGAAAGAAAAGATCTCTCGAATTTTTTCGCCAACAATTGTCCAAATTGGACTGGGTTGGTATTATAAAAAAAGTGATGATATATGGGTAAATATATCTCCCTTGGCTTCGAGAGGAATTTTTGTAGGAAAAACATACACCGAAAACCTGGCCCTGGGCCAAAAGTACTTTGGTGTAGAAAGAGGTAAAACAAGTAATGTTTCAATTGGTGCCTCGCTTACTGGGCGCTATAAAACCCAAATTATGGATAACATAACTATAGTTAATAGGTTTAACTTCTACGTTAATTATATCGAAAAAATACAAAATATTGATTTTGAATGGAATACTAAATTTCTTTTGAGAGTCAATAAGAAGATTTCAAGTAATCTAGTCTTTCACATTCAATATGATGACGACCTAGTCAATAAATTACAGATTCGAGAATTGTTTGGTTTGGGTCTAAGCGTTGATCTTTAGACTATCTAGACAACTTTACCCTGTCAGAGAACCAAGTCAGATTATAATAGCTTAAAAAAACATTATAGATGTTACCTTGCCCTCTGGACTCGAAGTCGAGTAAGATGTTTTTTTCTTTATTCACAAAACGAATACAGGGTTTGTTTTTATCGCGTTGCAGAGGCTTGTCCCAATATTCTTGTGCGTAAACCATTATAAATCCTTTTGATTCTAGATGCTTTCTGGTGTTTTTTAGATAAGCTTCTGCTTCTATTAAGTCAAGGTTCTTTTTACTCCAAATGGTTATGCTATAAAGCTTTTCTGCTTCAAAGTTCAAGGAGCTTTTTCTTAATGAAAATATAGTGCTCGATCCCAAGAATATACTTTTAAATCGCTTTCTGTTTTTCTTAAATAAATCAAGGACTTCAGCTTCGGACATATTGAACTCGAATGGATCATACAAAACACTGTCTTGTCCAATAAGACTCAATGAATAAAGAATAATAATAAATGTATAAAAAACCTTAAATAGCTTCAAAAAAAAATTATTAGTTAATAATAAATATGTTCCAATAAAATTATGTTAAAAATACTCAACAAATTTTTAATTAGAAATAAATATTTTTCTTTTAAAACTTAACCTAAACCTTAAATTAAAAAGTAATGTTACACAATCTTTAATCGTACTTTTATTAATAAAAGTTTTTTTTAAAACACAACACCAAATCAATTAAGTACTGTTAATCGATGGAATTAAATTATACAAATGATGAAACCCGCTCTTATTTCAATTATTGATTCGCTCACTGTTGACTCAATCCCTGAAGATCGAAAAATTCTGCTCCAATCATTGATTGAATATCTCACAGAAAAAATAGCTTTAAAACATGACGTTAACTTAAACTTTATCTGTACTCATAATTCTCGTAGAAGTCAGTTTTCGCAACTTTGGGCAAAGGTAATTGCAACGCATTATAGTGTTGAAATAAATAGCTTTTCAGGAGGTTTAGAAACTTCGGCTTGTGACGAACGAACCATCGCTTCAATGAAGAGAATGATGTTCGATATTAAAAATTCTGGAGGAGAAAACCCTAAATACGAAGTTAGATATCACACTAAAAAGGCGCCTTTAATTCTTTTTTCTAAAAAACATGACGATGTCCCAAACCCTGAGAAAGGTTTTGCTGCCATCATGACCTGTGATCATGCAGATGAAAATTGTCCTTTTATTCCCGGTGCTGAAAAAAGATTACCCATTCGGTTTGAAGATCCAAAGGCTTTTGACAATTCTCCAAAAGAAGCAAAGATTTACGACGAGAGATCAATTCAGATTGCAACAGAAATGAAATATATTTTTGCGAATATCTAATTCGTTTTTCAATAAATGAAGTGCTGCATTATTAAGAAAAACCTATTTGTTTAAATCATATTCTTTAAAAACAAAAACCTGCAATAAAAGAAGGCTTTTGATAGGTGCCTAAAGTTTACGCAGCCATATGTTTCGGTAACTCACCAAATCACCATGATCTTGTAAATAAAGTTTTTTTTGTATATTAATGTCTCTCAATTTAGGAAAACCTCGGTATTCGCTCGTCCCTTTAATTTCAACATTATTTTGAACCAAAACACCATTATGAAAAACTGTTAAAGTTCCTTTCTTGATTCGTTTTCCATTCGCTTCATATTTTGGCTCATTGAAAACAATATCATAAGTTTGCCATTTTCCAGGAGGTAGGGTGGCATTAACCATAGGAATGTGTTGCTTATAAACGGATGAAGCTTGACCATTAGAATAGGTAACACTTTCGAAGCTGTCCAATACTTGTACTTCATAGACCTTTTGAAAATAAATTCCGCTGTTGCCTCTACCTTGTCCGTCTCCTTTTATTATTTCAGGAGATTTCCATTCTATGTGCAATTGTATGGAACCAAATTCTGCTTTGGTCTGAATTCCACCAGACTTTGGTTTAACTGTTATTGATCGATCATCGTTTAGAGTCCAAGACGCTGGAGTTCCTTCCTCTCCCTCCCAAAGAGAAAGGTCTGTTCCGTCGAAAAGAACAATAGCGTCGGATGGCGGTTCTGCATTTATCCCAGGCGTTATTTTTGCTGGTTTGGGTTCCCAGACTTCGGTATGTTCGGGTGCAAATTTAACTTGTCCCATTGCAGTGGCAATAGTAATAAAGAAAAATAAATATTTCATTTAAAAAGTTATAATTGTGTTAGATAAAAATGGGAAAGCTGAAGAGTTTCCAATTCGTTAAACTTTAAATTGTTAAGCGGTTTTGGATTTTTTTTGCCAAAACAAAAGCAGCGTGAATAAAACAATCAAGATTGCCGGAAAAGTAATCATGGTGGTGAGTGTTTCCTGACCCGATGCCAGTTCTAATGCAGTACCGCTTAACCCTTGGGCTTCCATACGGATGGAAGATGAATCAATCCAACCTCCAATAATGGGTTGGAAAATAGAAGTGGAAAACATTCCCATTGCACCAATAATGGACATCCCCAATGCACCGCTTAAAGGAATTTTTTCCGCCACAAATCCAATCATATTGGGCCAAAAATAACAAACTCCTAAAGCAAAAAATACAGCGGCTACATAAGTCATACCTCCAGTCTGAGTACTGAATAAAAATATTCCTATAGCCGTCAACACGGCAGAACCTAAAAGCACTCCTGTTTGATCGTATTTATGCACCATCTCTCCACCAAAATATCTTCCCACTGCCATCAGCCCTGTAACCAAAGCCAATATTACCATGGGCTGAGCTCCACTGCTACTGAGGATTAAAGAGGTCCATTGTTGGGGTCCAAATTCTGAAATGGCAGTAAAAGCCATACATACCAACATAAAAATATAGAGAGGCGTGGCCATGGCCTTAAAGTTTTCCCCTATAGAGGAAGTGGCTTCCAATTTGGGTTTGGGAAATGTTTGTCCGTAAAAAAGATAAAAATATATAAGCGTAGGAATCATTATTATCCAAATCTGAGCTTGCCATCCCAAATCAAAATCTGTCATAAATTTAGAAACCAAACTACCTACTACAATTCCTCCGGGAAACCACATATGAAAACGATTCAATAGGGTATTCATCATTTTTCCTTCATAAGCATCAGCAATCATTGGGTTACAGGCTGCTTCGGTACATCCATTTCCAATTCCTATCAATAGGGTGGAAATTAACAATCCTGTGTAACCGCCTGAATAGATAGTTAAAATAATTCCTAAAGTATGTGTCAAAAAAGCGAATTGCATAATCCTTTTGGGGCCTAATTGATGATAGAAGAGTCCTCCCAAAACCATGGAAATTGGAAAGCCTAAAAACCACATGGAATTGATAAATCCCAATTGCTGTCCAGAAAGTTGGAAAGCTTCTCCCAATTGGGGTAAAATACCTGCTCTAATACTAAATGAAAAGGCCGTTGTTATTAAAGCAAAACAACTGCCGTAAAAAAGTCTTTTATCGTTATTCATAATTCTTGATTTATCATTTGTACTACAATTTATAAATATTCATTTAATTATTTTTTAGATTTAAAAATAAATTAACGTTTTAATATAATACTTAAATCATAAAGTTTCTTTTTTTCTTTAATTCTGAACCCATTAATAATTATACACTGGGGAAATCAAGTCTTCTTTGGCGTTATATTTACTTTCCGCTGCCCAACGAATTCCTCGCTTTTGTATTTCCATTATTTCCGGAACATCAAAATCTTCAATATTATGACCAATTGAATTATAGAAAATCCTTCCTTTTCCGAAATTCTTTTTCCAAATCACAGGCACAATACTTCCAGTGACTACATTTTCATTTTTTTTAGAATCCTTTTTCAAATAACTTGCTTTTGTAAACTTTGAAGTTGCCAGTACTTTGATATTCGGGTCCATTAACATATAATATTGCTCGGTGTTTGTGACATAAAAATCTTTAATGCCCTTAGTAATTCGATCTTTACGGTCGATAACCTTAACTATATATTCAGACTTTCCGCCAGGATGGGAAACAAATTGCCCACCAATCATGTATTGATAATTTAAATTTCCTCGAAAAGAATCTCCTGTCCCTCCATGCCAACCTGCCATTCCAGTTCCATTGAGTATTGCATTTTGTAAGCCCTTGGATTGATTTTTGGTCATTTCTCCCATGGTCCATTGTTGTATAATGAGATCCGCTTGTTCCATCACCGATGCATCTGCATAAACCTCGAGTGTATTGAAAACCTCAACTATTGCTCCTTCTGACCTTAACCAAGGAACAA